>Ga0183095_10074_pt2 | contig 39339 bp, 34 predicted proteins | sample BioMet4_FD_130346 | JGI IMG/M metagenome (GOLD analysis project Ga0183095, IMG submission 130346) | Microbial communities from bioreactor (seeded with sewage sludge) at LBNL, California, USA - Biofuel metagenome 4 (v2) (version 3) | ecosystem: Engineered > Bioreactor > Anaerobic > Unclassified ...
TTCTTGTACTTTCATGACTCGCTGTTGTTCTTCGGGCCTCGTGTCCATTGCCTTTGACACTTATCCCTTTTCCCTCAAGCGGTCATTTCACTTGTTCTCACACCGGTCACTTCATTTGTTTACTACAAAGATTAAAATACCCGTTGACAAACTGTACTTTTTATAGTCTATTCCTACGGACGGAAAAATGAACTACACGTTTACAGTCAAAACTACTCTGTGCCGCGCAGGCTCCACTCGAGCCATTGCGATGTGGCACAAGCAGGTATTTGCCTGGCTACGTGGGTGAAGTTTTCTTATCGCATATAAACAATTTGAAAAACCCACGTTGCCAAAACAACGTGGGTTTTTTTATTCCCTCAAAACAAAGAACAAAATGAGGGGTTAAATGAAAGAAAGATGATGATGAAAAACAGGTTAGTACCAAAATTCGGAGCCGAAACCAGGTTCAAGGTGTCTCCCATCCCGGCAGTCCCCTTCCGGGAGGCACAAAAGAACGAGTTCGAGAAACTCAGGAAACGATTGCTCAATGAAGTGCTCAGCGAGAAATCGGACCCAAGTCTTCGTCTGCTTATGAAACAAGCAGTGAATGAAGCCGCAGGTGTGGCGTGGTTAACCCCATTCCCAATGCTCTTCTTTCCTGTCTTAGTGGAAGAGCTGGCGGAAAAAGCGGCCCGCCAAGAGAGAAAGCAAAGAGAAGTTCGCTGGATCAGTCCGCGATATTACGAAGAAGCTCTCTCATGAACGCTGACATTATAATCCGCTGTGGTCGTTTTGACCGCAAAGAACGAATGGAATAGTTTAATAGTGGAGATTTTGGCCATACGAATGGCATAAAGCTCCTCTGTTATCTCCGTCTGTTCTTTGCGGTCAAACACCACTCCGGGACAAGGGAATCTTTGTTTTCCAAAAGAGACAATAAATCTCTTATCAAAGAGGAGTAATATGTACACGTATTATTCCTCTTTTTTTCTTCTGAAACGTTGAAATGTACAGAGCGTTTTCCTCTCTCTCTCAAAGCATGAGACAAACAAGTGTCACCGTTACATGCGACATGCAAACCAGTGCAAAAGGTGCAAAATAAGAATGTCGCCCCCGACTAATTTTGTGAAAGTTCGTTTTATGAATTGTATTGAAGAGAAGAAAAGCCGTTCGACATCGCCTCGCACGGCTTTTACGCTTATCGAATTGCTCGTTGTCATCGCCATTATAGCCATTTTGGCGTCCATGCTCTTACCTGCCCTTGCCAAAGCAAAGAGTAAGGCTAAGCAGACTTCGTGCATGAATAATTACCACCAGATCGGTGTTGCCACCATGATCTATCTGACTGATTTCCGTGCTTATCCAGGCGATTACTCTCAGAAAAATAATTGCTACGTCTGGATGACACGCATTCTCTACGCCATGGGCAACAACCGCAGAGCATTTGCCTGTCCGGCTGCATCCCCTGATTCCTACTGGGATACCAACCTGAATAAAACACTTGGCGGCAAGAACGAATTTGGCCAACAAGATTCATGGGCTGTAACTCCAGATTCCCGTTTTTCCATGGCCTATAACGACTGGGGAATCGCCATTGATGCTTCTCCACAACTCGGCCTCGGTGGTGACGTGGATGGAGGCTATTACAAGGGAAAAGTGACAGACACAACAGTCGTTTCCCCAGCACGCATGATTGCCATCGCTGATGCACGCGCTTTGACAAAATCAAAACCAAGCTGGGAAGCCAACCTCGATCCGACCACTCCAGGGCAATGGCCCTCTAATCGGCACGATGGACACTCAAACGTCATGTTCGCCGATGGTCACGGAGAAAAACCTCTTCGCAGAGCCATCATCAACCCTAAGGATGGGGATTGGCGTGCTCGCTGGAACAATGATAACAAGCCCCATCCGGAATTGGGCGATTGGACCGTTGATTGGGCAGCAGAAAAAGTCATTGATTATTGATGGAGAACTGTGGCAGTTTTCCGGTTAGAACGAATAGGAACCTCAAAAAATAAAATGAAGTTGAACACTCTTGGTTTGGTGTGTACCTGTGCTGTGGCTACCGTCACTTTTTCAGTGTCCACAATGGCAGATTCTGAAAAAAGCACTCTCAGGCCTCCTTCAGTGCCGCTTGTCGCGTGTGACCCCTATTTCTCCATTTGGTCGCCAGCCAATAATCTGACTGACGCTGGCACTGTTCACTGGACAGGAAAACCCCAGCCAATGAATAGTTTGGTTCGTATTGACGATAAGACCTATCGTCTTATGGGCACAGAGCCTTCAAATGTGCCACCACTCCAACAGAAAAGTGTGGAAGTCCTGCCAACCCGCACGCTCTATTCCTTCGCTGGAGACGGAGTTCAGGTGAATGTCACCTTCACCACCCCTGCCCTGCCTGACGATCTTATGATCTATTCGCGTCCCGTCACCTATGTGACATGGGAGGCTCTGAGCACAGATGGAAAGGGACACACTGTCAAAGTCTATTTTGATGCCAGCCCAAATATTGCTGTCAATGATCTGAACCAACCCGTTCAATCTGAATCGGTCAGCATCTCAGGTCTTGCTACACTACGCTGCGGCACCACCGAACAACCGGTTTTACAAAAACGTGGCGATGACCTTCGAATTGACTGGGGACATTTTTATGTTTCCGCTCCCAAGAGTCAGAAACCTGCATTTGCCGCCACCAGCGGAGCCGACGCACGCCAAGCCTTCACTACTGGAGTTCTTCCCTCAGGCTCTGCCGATGCCACACCCCGTTCCCCCAAAGCCAATGCCCCAGTACTCGCCTTTGGTTTTGATCTGGGAACCATTGGAACAAAGAAATCATCCACCTGCTGGTTGATTCTGGCCTACGATGACAATTTTTCCATTCAGTATTTCAAAAAGAACCTGAAACCCTATTGGCGCCGCAATGGAGCCGAAGCAGCTGATCTACTCAAGCTCTCCGCCAGTCAATATAATTCTCTGGTCAAACGTTGCACAGAGTTCGATGCAGACGTCATGGCCATGCTGCGCAAAGCCGGTGGTGAACAATATGCCCAGATTTGCGCACTAGCCTATCGCCAATGCTGTGCCGCCAACAAGGTCGCTGCGGATGAAAATGGACAGCCATTGCTTTTCCCCAAGGAAAACTTCAGCAATGGATGTATTGCCACTGTGGATGTGATTTACCCGATGGCACCACAATTCCTGCTCTTCAGCCCCTCTCTCACAAAGGCCATGCTAGTCCCCATTATGGACTATGCCTCCTCTCCCCGCTGGCGCTGGCCATTTGCCCCGCATGATCTGGGAACCTATCCTCATGCCAATGGTCAAGTCTATGGTGGTGGCGAACGCACTGAAGACGATCAGATGCCCGTCGAAGAAACCGGTAACATGCTCATTCTCCTGGCAGCACTGGCGCAGGTGGAAGGCAATGTTGATTTCTGTGCTCCATATTGGCCAGTTCTCGATAAGTGGGCTGCCTATCTCAAGGACAAGGGATTTGATCCAGAAAACCAACTCTGCACAGATGATTTTGCTGGCCACCTTGCACACAATGTCAACCTCTCAGCCAAGGCCATCTGTGGGCTCGGTGCTTATGCCAAACTCTGCGAACAACATGGAGAAAAGGCCAAGGCACAGGAATGCCTCAAGCTTGCCAAAGAATTTGCTGACCGCTGGGTGAAGGAAGCCGATGATGGCGATCATTTTCGCCTGGCATTTGATAAGTCTGGAACTTGGAGCCAAAAATACAATCTCGTTTGGGATCACATTCTTGGGTTGAACCTCTTTCCTGAAACAGTTTTGAAAAAAGAAATGGCGTTTTACAGAAAGAGTCAGAACCGTTACGGACTGCCTCTCGACAACCGCCAGCCATATACAAAACTCGATTGGACCGTGTGGACATCCACACTCACCGGTTCCGCCGAGGATATGCAGGCGTTGATTGCCCCAGTCTATGCTTTCCTCAATGAAACCCCCAATCGTGTTCCGATGACTGATTGGTTCCGCACCCCAGATGCCAAACATGTCGGTTTCCAGGCACGCTCCGTCGTTGGTGGCGTCTTCATCAAAGTTCTTTACGATCAACCGACTTGGAAGCAATGGGTTTCAAAAGACAAGACCAAGGCAGCCAAATGGGCTCCGCTTCCCAAGCCCCCCAAAATCACATGCGTTGTCCCTGCTGCGGATACAAAGCCTGCCACGTGGTTCTACACTGTCAATAAGCCCACAGAACAATGGGTGAATCCAGAATTCACTCCAACGGATTGGAAAGAGGGACAAAGCGGTTTCGGCGCTCAAAATCCTCCGGGAGCACATATCAGCACGCCATGGACCACTGGAGACATTTGGATTCGCCGCAATTTTGAGCTGACATCTACGCACCATGACCTTCAACTCTGGATTCATCACGATGAGGATGCTGAAATCTACATCAACGGCGTTCTTGCAGCCAAAATCTCAGGCTATTCGACCACCTATGATCTCCATCCCATCAATTCCCGGGCAAAAGCCACGTTGAAATCCGGCAAAAACACCATTGCCATTCACTGTCACCAAACAACCGGCGGACAATACATCGACGCTGGACTGGCTGATGTGGAATAACAGTTGATTCCCTTGCAACGCGAAGGGCTTTCTCCCTTCGCGTTTTTTGTTGTACCCCAAAAGAGCTCTTTTCCCGGGAACTCTCAGGATCTCCTTTTCCATGGCAGAAACCAAAACCATCCCCCGTCAACTTTGTTGTATCGGATCATGGCTTTCTCCCGAAAATGAGAGGTCAAATCATGTTCAGCGATGATTCCAAAATATAAATCGTTGATCACCCCCAACAATGTCCATCCCATGAGAGCAAAAGCAATATAGCCAGTCGTGTAAATCCATCCAACGCCAAAAAACAGGAAGACAAGCCAGGGCATGACTAATATCCGCCAAACGACCTTGCCAATCGCAAAACCAGGTTTTCTAACCGTCATTGCAGCCCACATTCCAACCCAGACAATCGCAATGCAATCCGCCCCCAGCATAATCAGCATGCATCCCAACACACAAGGCAACAGCCGGTTTGTCATTCCGTTGCAACTCATGAGGATGATCGTGTCCAATCCCATCACAACAAGCACTGGCACCATGAATTGCCGCTGTAATGCCAGCCATTGACCGTGAATTATTTCCGACACCTGCAACGGGGTGCTGGACAATAACACCTCCAGAAATCCGCTGTGCCTTTGCATCTCAAAATGCCTGACCGATTCAGCAGCAATCCAAAATTTGATCAACGTGTGTAAAGCACAAATACCGCCAAGAGCCAGATACACCCACACTTTAGGCCATGACAGCCCAATCCATCTGCGGGCAACAATTTCTACAAAGAACCATCCGACAACAAAAATACAAATCAATCCCCACACCAGCCACGGCGTCACACGCGAGCGGCTCACCAGCCAATAAAAAGGATTGCGTTCGATCAAAGCTCCACGAAAGTTTTTCCGCACTTCCATTTTGCCCAAACACCAATTATGGAACTTCTCCCGAAATCGAACAAACCAAGCGCCGGAACCCTCCATCCAGCTATACGGCAGATAAAAACTCGAAACGGCAATGCCGCCCCAGCCAATAAGGTGAGTCAGCCAAAAGGAGCTCCAATACAAATCGTTTGCTTGCACTGCGGCATTCAAAAAGGGAAACGCAGGATTGAAAATTCCGATCATATTTCCCAGGACAGTCCACCCAAATTTTGTCAATAACATTGATAAACCAAATAGGATCCCAAAGAAAAAAACACAGAGGCTGATAGTCATCAAGTAGGAACCGCGAGCTTCACGACAAAACGTCGAAGCGGTCAATCCCATGGCCTGAACAAAGAAGAGAACATTCAATATGGCCAAAGCTGTCCGCCAGAAATCCGATCCCGTCACGCCCCCCAAAAAGAGGGATATTCCCAAAATTGGAAATGTTCCCAGAAAACCGTAAAAGGAATGAAGTCCTACGGCAAACAGCTTGCCTATGACAACATCAAATCCCTTTAAATCAGTCAAAAATAACAATCCCAACGTTCCGTCGCGCTTTTCTCGACTGATGCAATCGGCGCTATTTCGAATTCCCACAATGATACAGTAGACCAAGATCGTTGCTGCAAACGTCTTGAATAAATTACCTCCGGCACTCCACCCGGCTGCCGACTTAAACACAGACAATTCATATCCCCCAAATAAAATTGCGCCCAGCGCAACTAACATCCGGTTGCGATACGTAGCCATGCTGCGTGCAGCAACACTCAGTTCACGAACAACAATGGGAAGAGTCGTCATGTTTGCATAAAATTAGGATTTTATCCCCAAAGCCTCGCCAACCTGTCGTCCTGTGGTATTCCAAAAATTTCCGCGATCATTCATGGGAGGAACAGCCATCTTGCGAAGATTATCCTTGAGATTGCAATAGGCCGAAATTCCAAACAAGACATCGTTTATCACACAAATAAATAAAAACGAGATCGCAAAATTTCCACCAAAAGCCCGTGTAACACTAGACAGAAAACCAAAAATGACCAAAGGAATCAGCAAAACTCGAAACAGAGCTGCAGATGCACCGTGCCCAGGCTTGCTGGAAGACACCCCCACCCACATGGCTATCCATACCGCTGGGAATATCGAAATGATAAATAAAGCCATGATGAACAAGATTCCCCATGACTCAATCCGCGTTTGTGATCTCACATAAAATTCCCAGAATTGAAACAGGTCTGCAGCCACCAGTGCCAATGAAGGCCACAGGAAAAGGCGTTTCAGCCCGAGCCACTGCCCTCTAAGAACTCCTGATGTCGTCAGCGGGGTTGCGCATAATAAAAACTCCAATGAACCGTCTCTTCGAAACGCGTCCAGATACATGGATGCAACGGACGTAATCCACGTCAACAACAACAAATGGGAAAGGCTGAAGATTAAAAAAATCTCGTCTTCGATTGCGGGAAAGGGGCTGAGAAAATGCAAAAATCGCACAATGACATAAACAATTGCTGCCACCCCCAGGCTGCCCCAGACAGTAGCCTTGCCAAAACGTTTCCGACTGATGAGCCAGTAATACGGATTTTTTTCAATAAGTTGGTTACGAAGTTTGATTCGCAGTTTACTGTTTCCGTAACTAAGTTGAGCCAGACGTTCCCGCCGGCCGAGGCGGCTGTTTTTCATCTGCCAACAATTCGGAATTCTCCAGGATGCAAAGCCCAATAATACCCACACCAATGAATTGGAAAAAACGATGTCAGTCCAGAAGTAGTTGTAATGCCCCATTAGAATGGCCGCCTCTTGCAACGCCGTGATCGGAGAAATACGCAGCATGGCTCCCCCCAAGAATAAATAGCCATTCTTCATTAATTCTCGACCTATCGGCGGCAAAATAACCATCACAATAAATAAAAATGCAGCCGCACTGTAAAAAGCATGGCGTCCTTCTGTGAAAAGCGTTGACGCCAATATTCCCGCAGCCAACGCCACAAATACAATGTTCAGGATCGCCAGCGTTGCACAGAAAAATTCACCACCAGTCACGCCCCCCATCAAAAATGAAACGCCGAGCACTGGAAAAATCGCAAGAAACCCATAAAACACAGCCAATCCATTGGATACCAGTTTTCCGATTACAACATCATATCCTTTCAAATCAGTCAGAAATAACAGGCCAAGCGTCCCTTCGCGTTTTTCTCGACTTACGCAATCCGAAGCACTTCGAGTCCCTGCAATCAGCACATACCATACGGCCAGACCAATCAGAATATAAAAGAGGGTCTTGGCGGGAAACGCAGCACCATTTCGGCTTTTGCTTATGATGAACAGACAAACGGCTTCAGCCAAAATCGCAATTCCACCAAATATCAGGCGGCTCATGTAGAAACTGGTTCGTCGCGAGGTAACCCTCAACTCACGAACAACTATTGGCAATGTGGTCATATGCTTTTTCTAAACCTCCCCCACTTTCTCCCTAGCAATCTTCCGGCATCTTTCCAAAACCCACTGGGCTCTTCTTCCAAGCCTGGAACTGCATATGCACGCAGATTCCGCTCAATATTCGAAGAGGTAAAATGAACAAGGATAAAATTCCAGGTAACATTAATAATCACCCATACGAATGGCAAAGTGGACACCAAAGGGAAAGTGTTCAGCAAACAAGTACTCAGGACAATGGAAATAAGAAACGGAAAAACAAAAACTTCACGAAATGTCGTTGCGAAAACATTTCCCGGTTTTTCAGATCGTATCCCATGCCAAATTGCTTGCCACCCAATGGGAATCAGATTCAATGCAAAAAAGACCATCACAAAAAAGAAAATTACCATCGTTTTTTGTCCCCCCTTTAATGATCCAAAGACAATCACTTGAACAAGATCCGAAAGAAACAATACAATAAGTGGCCAGAAATAAAGTCGCAACACGCCCAGCCACTGTCCCTTGATGATTTCAGTTACAGTGATCGGGGTAGAACATAGGAGAAATTCCAAAGATCCATCTCGGCGATATTGTTCCAAATTCTCGGATGCGCTTCTTGCATACAGTCCCAAAAACAAAATGTGAGTCAGGATAAAAATGAAAACAAGGATGTTTGTTGGAATGAAAATTTGTGCATGCTTGCACACGGAAAACACCAACACATATAAAATACCGATTGCCCCCAAAACACACCAAATTTCCAAGGGGCCAAATCGTCTTCGACTCACAAGCCAAAAGAACGGATTTCTGGCAAAAAAACGTTCACGCATCTTCTTTCGTGCAACACCATGGCCATAGTTGAACTGCTGCATGCGCTCACGCCAGTTTAAACCACTCGATTTGTTTGTTTCTTGCCAGCAACTCGGAATTCTCCACATAGCAACCGCAAGAAATATCCAACCCAACGCATGTGAGGCCACCAACGCCATCCAAAAGTTTCCCTGGCTTTGAAGGAAAAACAAAGGGTTAAACAGGACAATCAGGTCGGCCAAAGTAGGATAGCCCAAATTGCGTAAATTCATTCCTAAAAACGGGATTACAGCGATCAATAGAAAAAGAATCATAAATGCGGATTCCAATGATCTTTTGGCTTTGACAAAAAGCGTTGAGGTCAACACCCCAGTCGCTTGAGCAATAAACATGATATTTATCAATGCAAGGAAGTTATAAAAAAACTCTTTTCCAGTTACCCCTCCAAATAAAAATCCAATTGAAAGAACAGGAAATATTGCCAATAGACTGTAAAAAATTGCGAGCCCGTTGGATACCAGCTTCCCCAATATAACGTCATACCCCTTTAAATTTGTGAGAAATAAAAATCCTAAAGTGCCTTCCCGTTTCTCCTTGCTAATACAGTCATACGAACTGTTTACCCCATACAAAACGCAATAACAGAACGCGAGAACCTCAAAAATATAGAATAATATCCTACCTGGCGATTGTAATCCAACTTGCCCAGAAATAATGACAGCATAGGCCCCCACCCCAAGTGCAATTCCTCCCACGCCGAACCGACTCCAGTAAAGAGTGCTTTTTTGTGATAAAAAACGTAACTCACGAACAACTATTGGCAATGTGGTCAATTTTCACCTTTCCCCAGGGGACGAGCGTAACCCCAACACTTCTGACATGCTTCCAAACTGCTGATTATTTTCGTAATCCAAGATCCTTTTCATAAACACCCATTTTCAGGGTTTGTTGTTTTCCAAGTTCCTTTAATTCTGTTTTCAACGACATGATGCGTGTTTTGGCAACTTCAGCACAGGCTGCCTTCGGATATAGATCAAGAATCCTCTGAAGCGTTTTCTCAGCCAATTGAACGTCACCTGCCTGATTGATGTAAACAGAAGTCAGAAGATTGAGCCAGCGAACAATGTGTTTCTGAGACTCATTGGGCATTGCAATCAATTGTTCAAATTGGTCGACTGCCAACGCAATATTATGAAAAGAATTGGCATAAAGCATGGCCAGCTTTTCGCGCGTCTCTGAATCCAGCGGATATTTTTCGAGTTGCTTCAAATACAGGGAGGCTGTGACCGCCGGATCTTCTTCAGAAACCAGAGGTTCAAGATGCGCCTTTAATCCAATGTCACGCTCTCCAGCTTTCAGTCGGATTGGCGTTCGATCCTTGTTTGCGTTGTAATCCTCTTCGGAGGAAAGATGGGCAATGCGTTGAGAGGCCTGTTGCGCCCACGGTGTATTTGGAAACTGCTTTACAATACGCTCAAGATAGGTCCGCGCCCCATCTTGATCCTCCACAATTTTCAACCGCCAGTCCGCCATCGAATTCAGCGCCGCCGCAACTGCCGGAGGTGGAAGATTGGGGGCAAGAAAAGCTTCTGCCATGATGGCCTCCCCCTTTGCCAAGTCCTTCAAGTCTTCCGCATGAACAGCAGCAATCATGGATAGAACCCTGAAATCCCCGGGGAATTTTTCCAACTGGACGTTCAACTCGTCCAACGCCTCCTGGTAAAGCCCGCGCTTGCGTTTGGCCTCTGCAATGGAGAACAGTGGGGCTGCTTCAACTTGCTCTTTTCCGCCGTCAATACTATTGGTAATTGAGGAAAAGAGCATCTCACCAACGTTTGGAGCCCAAATCAAACCGACAGGGAAACCGAAAAACAGAACAAAAAGCGGAGCGAATCCCAATGAAAAATGGAACGTCTTAAAGAGAGCAAAACCAGTTCCAATCAACGCCACCGTGGCAAACCATTTGAAAAACAACGTCTTGGGATCATTGCTTCGCTTGAGAAAACGCCATGCAACCCACAAGATTATGGCAGCAAGAACGAACCAACCTCCAACATCGATGATGGCTTTCAATGTGCTTGGCATAGTGATTATTCTTTTAGATCATATTCGATCGTTGTTTGCGAGCCTGTTTTTTCGTTGAGAATCTCCATTTTTCTAAGCCGGTACTGGCCATTGACCTTTTTGAAACTGCTGCCATGGAGTGAAAACTTTCGCACCAGTTCTCCATTACTGTCATAGGCCTCCGCAACCAGAAGCGCTGGGAACCCCTGTTCCCCCAGATTACCGCTGTATTCCTTGTCAATAAAAGAGCACATCCGTACGATTTCAGCGCCCCTGTCATTGCTGCTCTCCAAAACGTAACAGAGACGATCCAGGCGATTTTGGTTTTTCAAACGTTTCTGCATTGGCCAAAACAAATAGTCCAACCCCAAGTCGGCCAGGGTAAAATCAGAACCGGCAAATTGAGTTGTGGAGGCAAATTGAGGAGAAACAGGGGACAGCACTGGCAATGCCCCTGTGGGGGTTTGCGCCTTTGCATAGAGGTAAGAGTTTGTTTCTCCTGGCGCGTGTTTGATCACCAAAGTTTCTGCCGGGGTATTCGTGGTCGAGGAAGCAGTGAAGATGGTTTCCCATTCCGCTCCATGACGCACGACCTGACAAATGAATGGCAGACTCTGTCGTTTCTTTTTCAGGCGGATTTGAAGTGTGCCGCGAATCGTTGAGTCTCCCACAGGAACCATCTCACGGATTTGTTTGGCCAACTCAGAACCATCCGGTTCAGATGCTGGAGGCGTGGATGGCGCTTCGGCAAAAAGTGAATACGACATAAATGTCGCTCCCAAAACCACGGAGATAAATTTACGGAAGGTCGTCTGAAAGACAGCCCACACAAAAGTCGTTTTTTTCAGCAAACTCATTTCAAAAAAGGAATATTTAATTTCGAAAAGGGTAATTGCGAAGACTCTGTTTTCACAAGCAGAAACGGTAACCACAGTTTTCTGTTTTCGATTCCATTTTTTGATAAAAAAAGACCAATTTTTACATTAAAAATATTCCCATGATCACGTTTTTTCCAATGTGTCTAAAATTGAACACCACTCTTTTTTGAAACAGTTAAAAAAACAGTCAAACAGAAGTCAAAAACACTGTTTTTTTGCAGAAAAACCACTTTATGAAGCAATTTTTAGGTCAATCATTCAGTTGGCACGCTTTGAGCTTTGTAAATAAAACGAATGGCATTGATACTATGAAAACGACATCAAGTAACAGGGATCATATGGAGCGGACCGCCATGAAGGCGAACGAAGTTCCATATGCCGGAGTCTTAAGACTGTTTTTGAACAGAGCACTGGGACTTAGGCAGAATAATTCTAATCCTCTTTGTGCTGGGTGCGTTGGAAAACAGTCAACAATGTCAGGTAGTAGGTAGCCTTTATCAAATAGTCACTGCTTGGACTATCCGTGATTCGCAGCCCACAGAACTGCGGGTCACGGATAGATAAGTTTTTAGGTCCTGCGTTTTTTTAATAAACAGACTGTTCTTCAATAAGTTTTACCCCGCAACAACACGTCTGTAGATCGTCTCATAGGCAGTCGCAGTTCTATCCCAGGAAAAATCCTTTTTCATCGCATTGTGACGGTAGTGCGATAGCAGCTCTTTGTCTTCATATAGAACGATTGCCTTTCGTATGGCTCGAGAAAGCGCACGTGCTGAGTATTCTTCAAATTTGATTCCATCGGCAAGGTCGACATCCTCTGAAATATCAGTCACAGAATCATCCAACCCGCCTGTCACGCGCACAATGGGGATAGTGCCGTAACGAAGGCTGTACATCTGGTTCAGACCACACGGTTCAAAACTGGAGGGCATGAGAAAGAAATCGCTGGCAGCTTCGATGCGATGGGAAAGTGAATGATCAAATACAAGGCGCACGGAACACTTGTTGGGATACCGTTCCATCAAACGACGATATCCACGCTCCCACTCTTTCTCTCCGCTGCCCAGCAATACAAATTGAATATCCGCCGAAAGCATCTCCTCCAAGGCCGCCAATTGGATTTCCACACCCTTTTGGGCCGCCAGTCGCCCCACAGTACCAAAAAGTGGAACGTCGGGCCGAATTGGAAGATGGAGCTCCTGTTGTAGAAAACGCTTGATCTCCGCTTTCCCCGTCAGGTCATCCACGGTGTAAGACTCAGGCAGGCAGGGATTGTCCACCGTTCTCCACTCGTCATAGTCCACGCCATTGAGAATGCCAGTCAAAGAGCTCTGGCGCTCCCTCAAAATTCCATCCAAGCCGCAACCATAATGTTCTGTCGTAATTTCACGCGCATACCTCGGGCTGACGGTGGTAATGATGTTGGAATAGGCAATGCCGGTCTTGAGGAAATTCAGGTTGCCGAAAAACTCCGCCCCGCGAGGTTGAAAATAATCCATCGGCAAATTGGTCAGACCATACTGGGAACCCTCAAAAACCCCCTGATAAGCAAGATTATGAATCGTCAAACAAACAGGCGGCATCGTTGACCAGCCCTCGCACATTTTCTGATGCAACATCATCAAGGGAGCAAGACCGGTCTGCCAGTCATGAATGTGGAGCAATTGCGGCTCCCATGGGAGATAACGCATCAGATTGACAACGGCTTTGTTAAAGAAAATGAACCGTTCAGCGTTATCCGCGTAATCAGCACCGTTGAAGTTATAGAGGCCGGGCCGGTCAAAATAATGTGGCTGGTCAATAAAGTAAATGACCAGCCCGCCGCCATTGACCAGCTTCCAAACTGAGCCTTCAACCCAGGAAAATCCCATTGGAAAGGAAAGCCTCCAATCAAAGCGTTCCATCGCGGGGAAACGCTCGCGGATCCCACGGTAAAGCGGGGTCACGAGGCCAACCTCATGGCCGTTGCGGGCAAGGAATTTTGCCAACGCACCAACCATGTCAGCAAGGCCCCCCGATTTTGAGTAAGGGAAGGCCTCACTGCTCGCAAGCAAGATTTTCATGAATTCGCTGTAAGACTAATCCGAAATCAGGCGGTAATTCGATCTGTTTTCAGATACGGTTGCAGTGCGGGAGGAACGACCATGCTGCCATCCGGCTGCTGGTAGGTCTCAACCAACGCAACAAACAAACGGGCCAATGCCGTGCCGCTTCCATTCAAAATGTGGGGGAACTTGTTTTCACCCTGCTCCGTTTTGAAACGGAGATTCATGCGACGAGCCTGAAAATCCTCGCAGTTGGAGCAACTGGATACTTCCAGATATTGTTCCTGACCGGGTGCCCAGACTTCGATATCGTAAGTCATCGCACTGGAGAAGCCCATGTCCCCCGTGCAAAGCTGAACCACATGGTAATGCAACCCGAGGGTCTGCAATACGCTTTCTGCATCTGCGGTCAGCTTTTCCAATTCGTCATAACCGTTTTCCGGTTTCACGATTTTGATCAATTCGACCTTGTCAAACTGGTGGACACGAATCATTCCACGCGTTCCAACGCCTGCGGCTCCAGCTTCGCCACGAAAGCACGGAGTGTAGGCGCAGTAGCGGATCGGCAACTGGCTTTCCTTGAGAATTTCCTCGCGGTGAATATTGGCGACAGGCGTTTCCGCAGTCGGAATAAGGAAGAGTTTTCCAAACGTGCTCTTATCAATGCCTTCCTGGACTCCATAGTATTGATCGGCAAATTTTGGAAACTGGCCAACGCCAACCATGCATTGGGGACCGACGAGGAACGGAGGAGAAATTTCAGTGTAATTGTGCTGGGTGGTGTGTAAATCGAGCAACAATTGGATCAAAGCACGTTCCAAACGCGCCCCCCAATTGGTGTAAAGTAAAAAGCCGCTGCCAGAAAGTTTTGCTCCACGGCTAAAATCCACCAACTTCAATTTTTCGCACATTTCGACGTGCGTCTTGGGTTTGAATGAAAATTCAGCCTTTTTACCCCAAACACGGACGATCGGATTATCAGCGGAAGTTTTTCCAATCGCCACTTTTTCATGAGGCAGATTGGGCAGTTGCAACATCAATGTGTCGCGTTGTTGCTCGGTTTGAGTGACTTCCTTGTCCAACTGTGAAATGCGATCATTGATCTGGCGGGACTCGGCCTTCTTAGATTCAGCCTCATCCTTTTTCTTCTGGGCCATCAAAGCACCAATCTCTTTAGACACCTTGTTACGGTTGGCCTTGAGTTGTTCCACCTCGGCCAAGAGCTTGCGGCGTTGCTCATCCAAAGAGAGCACTTGGTCGATTTTTTGTTCATCACCCGCATTCCGAGTTGCCAGACGCTGCCTGACCCACTCGGTTTTTTCACGAATAAGTTTAATGTCGAGCATCGGCGCATTATAAGAAGCCCTTCAATTTGGGCAATTGAAAATACGGCCCAAATGAAACATGTTTTTGGGAAACTCTTTCTCTCCCAGGCATTCGCATGTTTTGATCCTGCCATTTACTTTCGCCCCCGTCGCTGCTAAAACCTATGAAGTGCAGAACGACGCATCTATTTGGAAAAGCTTCAACACGCCTGGCCGGTTGTTCCTGATCGCGGGCCCATGCGTGATTGAAAGCGAAGAGCTTTGCTTCACAGTCGCCGACGCAATGCGGAAGACTTGTGAGAAACTGGGGATTTTTTATGTATTCAAAGCCAGTTTTGACAAGGCCAACCGGTCTTCAGGCAAGTCATTTCGTGGTCCAGGCATCCAGAAAGGCTTGGAAGTGCTCAAGCATGTTCGTGACCATTTTGAGATTCCTGTTTTGACAGATGTGCATACAGAGGAACAAGTTAAGCAAGCCGCAAACGTGGTGGACGTGCTTCAAATTCCCGCCTTTCTCTGCCGCCAAACCGACCTGCTGGTTTCTGCGGCGCACACTGGAAAAATCGTCAATGTCAAGAAAGGTCAATTTCTCGCACCGCAGGATATGGGACAAGTCGTTAAGAAAATCCATGAAGTGGGTGGGGAAAAATTGCTTTTGACCGAACGCGGCACGACTTTTGGCTATAATAATCTTGTTGCTGATATGCGTTCAATTCCAATCATGCGGCAATTGGGTGTGCCGATTATTTTTGATGCAACGCACTCTGTCCAATTACCTGGAGCCGGCGGGGATAAGTCCGGTGGACAACGCGAGTTTGCTCCCGTTCTTGCCCGCTGTGCAGTCGTGGCCGGAACAAATGGACTTTTCTTCGAAACTCATCCAGATCCAGATAAAGCCCTGAGTGATGGTCCCAATATGGTGCCTCTATCCCAAATGCCAAAACTGCTCGAGAATCTTCTAAAAATCCACGCTGCTGCCCAATGACACCTGATTTAAATACCCGCCTCGCCAAAATCCGCCTTTTTCTGACTGATGTCGATGGCGTCTTGACGGATGGCAGTTTCATCGTCGACGAAAAAAGCGAGTTCAAACGGTTCAATGTCCTTGACGGTCTTGGATTGAAACTCCTGCAACTTGAAAACATCAAGGTGGGCTGGATTTCAAACCGCGTCTCCCTAGCCACTGAACGTCGCGCCAAGGAACTAAAAGTCGATTTTCTCAGACAGGGCAAAGGTGATAAAACCACCGTAGCACGTCAAATTCTCGACCAGATCGGCTATAAATTTGAAGAAGTTGCCTACGCCGGAGATGACCTGATCGATCTGGGATTGTTGCAAATCGTGGGAGTTGCATTTTCCGTTCCAGGAGCTGTGGCGGAAGCCAAGGCGGAAGCTGATTACATCACCCAAGCGCGCGGTGGCGAAGGTGCCATCCGCGAAATGGCAGAAGTCATCCTCAAAGCGCAAAACAAATGGGATGCCATCGTCAAACGTTATTCAGCCGAAGTATGAGACGAACCGTCATTGGCATTATATTTGGATTTCTTGCATTTGCCTTTTTCGTTTACGCGGAAATCGAGGTGCCCACCCAGGCCAAAATCAAAAAGTCCTGGGTCATGCCATTTTACAGGACGTTCAATGATGGCAAGATCCTGCTTCAATCCATTTCCGAAGGGTCCAGCGCCACTCCTCTAAGCAAGAGCGAAATCCGTGTCACGGATTTCGAAACCCGCATTGTGCGTTTGGGCGATCAAAATCAGGTTCAGCTCACAGCAAAAACTCCTGATTGCCGTTTCAATATCGATACCCATTCGGCCTATTCAACAAACACAATTGAGATCTACACCGCCACGACAAATCTCTACATGAAAGGCAAAGGTTATTACTGCGCCCAAAATGCGGAAAACTTAAAAACCAACTCAATCATCATCATTTCAAACAACGTTGAAACTGTCTGGGTCCGGGAACCTGCCCCAAACTCAAAAGCGCGTTCCAATCGAAAAAAAGAAACCTATAAAATTCTCTCTGACCACTTGGAGCTGCTCTATGAGTCCAATCTCGTGATCTACTCTGGTAATGTGCGAGTGATCGAATCTGCCATGCGGCTGAATTGCGATCTTCTTTCCATGCGCCTATCTACAAACCGGTTCACAACCAACGCATTCAGCACCAATTCCATTGAAGAGATCGTTGCCAATGGCCACGTGATCGCCACATCCCCTGCTTATGGCCGCGCCACCGGAGATCGTGCGGTTTACACTTATTCAGACGGTGATCTCAGGCTGGTCTTAACGGGCAACGCATTCTGGACGGATGGACACCGCGAAAGCCAGGCAGACCAGTTCACGTATGAGCGCGAAAAAAGCCTCTTGAACGCCGATGGCAAGGTGAGACTGAAAATTCCCGATCAAGCCATGAGCCAGACCAATTTACTGGCCTCAAACTCAAAACCAGTCGAAATCAAACATTACACCGATCTGTTTGCCGAACATGTAACGTTTGAACTTCCCCCAACAAACGGCCCGCTGGAAAGTATTCTGGCGGAAAAGGACGTTGTCATCACAAACCAGTTTTTCCACTCTCAAGCCACCGCTTCACGAGCCTTTTATACACGGGTTAGCGAACAGTTTGTGCTTTCAGGCAACGCCATCTGTCGCTTGGAAGGCAAAGGTGAAATCAGCGGACAGACCCTCATCTTTGGAGTCACCAATCAATCCTTCAGCGCCCGTGGCGGGGCTCTGCTGAAGCTGAATCTGAACGGAACATCGCTCAGTCAGCAGTTCGCACCATCTGAGGCCAAGGAGTCATCGAAAAAGACCCGTTCTCAACGTTTCGTTCTGGCCAACTCACAAAATTTTGATTATCAGGACCAGCGAGCCGTATTTAGTGGGGATGTTCACGCTGCTTTCCATCAGGATACCACCATGCTCGGCACTCTTGATTGTGACAAATTGATTCTTGTCTTTGGCACCAATAATGTCAGCACTCACACCAGCACAAACAACCATCTCGAGGCAATTTCCGCAATCGGCAATGTTAAGGCATGGCAACCCCCAACGCAAAGCACGCTGAAACGAACAATCACTTGCAAGAGGATTGATGCGACGTTGTGGCCCCAAAGCGATTGGTTCTCCACGGCAAAGGCAGAAGGCGGAGTCTTCGGAGAACAGGTGGGATTGTCAAACAACATCGCCCGTTTCAGTGCTCAGACAATCAACGCCAGTTTTGCCCACCTCAGCAACAAGGTCGAACATGCCGTTGCCCAAAGCAATGTCTGGGCCACACAGAGCCAGCCAGGCAAGTCAAATATAACCAACACCTTCTTTTTAGGGGGGCAACGCGCCATTTACGATGCCAGTGGAACAAATGAGATCCTCACTTTGACCAATTCCCCATGGGCCATTTACTCTGGCAAAACAAATGAGGCGGCCAGTACAAATCAGTTTAAAATTTCCAAACAACAGCGTTTCCTTGTCTATAACGCCACAAATCTCATCTGGAATATCAAAACCAAGTCGCCGGTTTTAAATGGCTCCACTACCATCATTCCCATTTCAGAAGCTCAAGCCGCCAGATGGCTGAAGACAAATAATATTCCGTTCTTGGCGGAAACCAATTCTGCAACGCAATGACCTCCCCCCATTCACAAACACCAACGTCCACACCAGTGCCAGCGGAAGATATGTCCACTGCCCCTTCGGCAAACATCCAGGCACTTCTTTCAACAAATGGGCTTGTCAAACAATATGGCGAACGCCGCGTTGTCAATGGAGTCTCCATTTACGTTAATCCCGGTGAAGTGGTTGGTCTTCTGGGCCCGAATGGCGCAGGAAAAACAACCACATTCAACATGGTGGTCGGCATTGTTGCCCCGGATGAAGGCTCGGTTATTTTTGAAGACAAGGACATCACAAACCTCCCCATGCACAAACGCGCGCGTTTGGGGATCGGCTACCTGACACAGGAACCCTCCATCTTTCGAAAACTCACCGTCGAACAAAACATTCTGGCCATCCTGGAAACCTGTAAAATCAGTTCCAAGGAAAGGGCGGTTCGGTTGAAATATCTTTTGGATGAACTGGACCTGGCTCGGCTGGCCAAAAGCAAGGCTTATACACTGAGCGGTGGGGAAAAACGTCGTCTGGAAATTACCCGCGCCATGGTCACAAGCCCAAAGCTACTGCTGCTTGATGAGCCGTTCAGCGGCATTGACCCCATTGCCGTTTATGAAGTTCAGAAAATCGTCCGCCGCTTAAAAGAACATGGGTTGGGAATTCTTATCACAGACCACAATGTGCGTGAAACCTTGAAGCTGGTTGACCGCGCCTACCTGATCCATAAAGGTGAGGTTGTTTACAAGGGGCTGGGCTCTGAAATGGCCAACGATCCAAAAGCACGTGATATTTACCTGGGCCCGGAATTCAACATGTAAGCGTTTTTCCGCTCGCATGGACCAAAAGGTTTCGTTTAAATACTAACCTTGATTTACAGGAACTAAATACGACCATGCAACGCGAATCCATTACGGTCGAACGATTCTACAGGGAACAATCCAAACCTCTGGATTTGAAACTTGTAGCGGGAGCCAAGGGGCTAAAACGCATCATACGTGAACCAACAGTCAACCGGCCCGGTCTCGCTCTCGCCGGTTTCACACGCTGTTTTGCCTACAAACGGCTCCAAGCCATCGGAGCCGCCGAAGCACTCTTTCTCAAAACACTACCTGATGACGAACGGCGAAAACGGTATGCAGACCTTTTCGCCTTCAAAATGCCAGGCATTATTTATTCACGCAGGCTCAAGCCAGATGTGCTTGCCCTTGAAACAGCCGAGAAGGCAGGAGTTCCGATTTTCGTCACTCCAATGATCACAATGAAAATCATCAACCTCGCCACGCTCGCTTTGGAAATGCTCTTTGCCCCGCGAGGAACAGAGGTTGGCAGCATGGTGGATATTCTTGGGGTGGGAGTCATCATCCGTGGTGAAAGCGGCATCGGAAAGAGTGAAAGCGTTCTGGCTCTGATTGAGCGAGGCTACAGCCTTGTCTCAGATGACGTCACACGAGTCACATTAATCGATGGCAAGGATGTGGTGGGAACCAGCGCCGAGCTTACCCGCAATCACATGGAAGTCCGCGGCATTGGCATCATCAACGTTGCTTCCATGTTTGGCGTTAAAAGCATACGACGCGAAAAACGAGTTGACCTCGTCGTCACACTCAAATCTTGGAACGAGGTGGAAGATGTGGACCGACTGGGAATGGAACAGGAATATGTCGAGATTCTCGGAGTCCCAGTTCCTCATTATACCCTGCCCGTCCGCCCCGGACGTGATTTGGCCAGACTTATTGAAGTTGCCGCATTTCAGACAAAACTTAAAATCGCAGGTGCCAACCCTGCCAAAGAATTGAATGATCGCCTGATAGCCCAGATGGTAGGTAACAATCCGGTATAATTAACATTGCAAAACTCTTTTCAATCGCCAACATAACGTCAAAGAATGAGTAGTGTGAAAAAAACGGGAAAAAGTGGGGACCATGTGCGCGAGTTCATCGTGCTCAATAAATTGGGCATTCATGCCCGCCCTGCCGCCATGTTTGTCAAAGTCGCCAACCGCTTCAAATGCTCAATCATGGTGGAAAAAGATGGGGAAAAAGTTAACGGCAAGAGCATTATGGGCCTCATGATGCTGGCCGCTGGCCCAGGCAGTAAAATCATCGTCACTTGCGAAGGCGAAGACTACCATGAAGCTTTGACTGAAATCGAAGCTCTCATCCAGCGCAAGTTTGACGAAGAATAGTCTTTTGACAGTTTTTCAGTGACTCACACAGGTATTTGTTGGAAGTAAGGTGCCCTACCTTGCTTGGGCTCCCCCATCCTCAAAACGTGTGTTTGACATCCCTTTTCACTTTTGCCGTTTGACAGAGTTTCCATAGAGATGAAATGTCAATCCTTTTCAGGACGAAAATTCAACCGTTCGAAAAATCATCCCAATATTTTTCTATTCTCAAGAGTTAATTAACACATTCGTTATTAACCACTTATATAAAAATTAATAATTTGGCATTATTCTTGTTATGTACTGTAACAAGTGATCGATTTTCAATCATCGACGAGAATGCTGATGAAGAAGTCGTAAGCACAATGCTAAAGCAAATGAAAAAAACACTCTTTTTCCTGACCTTGTTAAGTGGTTCCTTTATTCTGACCGGATGTGTGAGTGATTATGGTCCTGCATCGCCAGATTATTACCCTTCCAACTATCCACCGTTCACTCAGAGCCAACCTCCTGCCTCCTTGCAAGAGGTGGAAGGCACTGATAATCAGGCAAATAACGCTGACAATCAATCCCGTCTGTGTTCAGTTCAGCCACCCCAAGCCACAACATTCTGAAAATCAATACAATCAGAGGATAAGATTCGAAATCTCGTCCCTGAGTTTGTAAAACACACAAAGCTCTTTTCTACAAGGAAAGGAGGGGGGAGAGTTTTTGTTGTCTGTTCCTAATTTGGGTGAAAAGGCCATTTTCCTTGCCGTGCTTACCAGGTTGAATAGAATCTTGAATATTGCAATCAACCTTTGAGTCACTAAAATTGATCAGACTTTCACAAACGCAAATCATGAAATCATCCACATTTTTTCAAATTAATCTCATAAAGAACAGGTTGGAAACCCTTTTGGCAACCACCATTCTTGTTGCTGGTCTGGCCCAGGCAACACAAGCGGCAGACAGTGAAAAAGGTTTTGTCAGTTTGTTTGACGGAAAAACACTTGATGGCTGGAAAGTCGGGGAAAACGCATCAGCCTTTACAGTGAAAGATGGGGTTATTGTCATGAATTACCTTCCATCGAACAACGGTCCGGCGCACCTTTTCTATGATGGCACCGTCAAAAATCATAATTTCAAAAACTTTGACCTGAGGGTCGATGTCATGACCTTTCCAGGCGCCAATTCCGGCATTTATTTTCACACCCAATATCAGCCATCAGATTGGCCAAAGCGCGGGCTTGAATGCCAGGTAAACAACAGCCATGGGGACTGGAGACGCACTGGCAGTGTGTATGCCATCAAGAACCTGACATGGGGGCCCGAGAAACCTGAGGCCAATACAAAAGAAGATTACAAGGCCTTCACCACTCCTCCAGTCAAGGATAACGAGTGGTATACCCAGGAGATTATTTATCGTAACGGTAATATCACGGTTAAGCTCAATGGCCAGGTTGTCAACCAATACCAAATCGTTGACGCTGACAAAGAACATACCCTCTCAACAGGCATGATCTGGCAGCCATCCGGCACCTTTGCATTGCAAGGTCACCCGCCGATGCAGGGGCGCGACAGCAAAGTTTCCTTCAAGAACATACGGGTCAAAATTCTCGACGATTGATTTAAAAAACTTCAAAAGCCGTTGGTTCTCGTAGGAGCCAACGGCTTTTTTGTTAACTAAACCAGAGTTTCTTCCCCCTCAGACAACAAGATCAATGTCCATGCCATGCCTGGACGGTTTCCCAGGCAACATGTTGGAGAAAATCGGCTTCCTCGGCAGAAATCCCCTTCGGATGATACGTGCATCCAATCGGGCTCTCACCAAACAAGGTTGCATAAATGACGTTGGCAGCAAGGTACGTCCCGTGAAGGGTTTCGTGTTCCTTGTCAGGCCCAAGCATCGCAAGTCTCGGCCTGTCGGCCAACGCACGTTGAAATGCAAGACCGACTGGAGACACAGAAACGCCATGTTTCAAACTAAAATCTTCGTGTGCCGCAATGATTTCATCCAACGTGATCCAATTCAACCGTTCGTATGCCCAAGCCATAAAAATGACAGGCGTCGCCCCACTTTGCAGAACTTCCTTTTCAAAGAGAGAGCCGTTCACCACAAACGGGGTGACATTATGCTCTGTATACTCCGGCAAATCATCCTGCATCACCACAACATCAAAATGGCCATTGCGGATTTTGTCATGAACAGACTTCTTTCCCTGAAGAATTTTAAATGTCGCCCCCCCTTGAGTCTCACTGTCCACAACGATCGTCTTTGGATGTGGAGCCGAGGATGCCAGTTCCTTAACATGGGAATAAACACCATCGTTCACAAATGTGAAACTATCCCCAATAAAAAGAATCTTTTGGACGGTTGGGGCAGCAGGTTTCACTCCGCAACTTGGTGAGTTGCATGCACTCAAAAAACCACCCAGAATAACGGTTGCCAACAATACCAATAATTTGCGAATGCCCTTTAGCGCGACATCGGATCGTTTTGACGACTTGTGATTACAATTCATTTCATTTGAATTGTTACAAAAATTAAATTTTGAACTCATGTCTATGCGGCAGTCTAGGCTCTGATGGCTGGAAATCAAGATTGCGAAAAAACAACACAGGTCCACCTCTCTTTCACACGGAGCCGAAAGACAAAAAATTCAAATCTCCCCAATTGGAATGAGCTTGAGTCTATTTAGACGGAGCCCATTCTTTTAAAAAAGCCAGAACCTTTTCTGGACTGTGATGATCTCCGGATTCGAGCTCGCTCGTATTCTTTGTTGTCAACAGCTTTCCCGACGCGTCAAGCACAACGAGGACAGGAAGGCCAAACTGCGTGGGATGCCCATATTTCTGATCCACAGCTTTGTTGTGATCCTTGTTCACATCCACCATCACCACAACAAAGTTCTTTTTCAATTCTTCAGCTACTGTCTTATCGCTTTCAAACAAATGATGCAAACGATGGCACCAAATGCACCAGTTTGCTCCAAACTGGAGCAGCACACGCTTGCCATCTTTCTTGGCCAACAAAAGCGCTTCATCCACCTGTTTAAGACCATCAGCCGTTTCGTCATAAATTTTGGGACGCACCGGTTTTGAAGCAACAATCTTGTTCGTCACAGTTGAATCATCCGCAAGGCATACAAAGGCGGGAATCAACAAACTTGTCAAGAGAACTGAAATAAGTAATTTTGTCTTCATGAAATCATTCATTTTCCACCAAAAAGCTATTTGATGAATGAAAGGCCGTCAACTTCTTGAACACCTCTCAAGAAGTCAATGGCCAATAAAACATTATAAAACGATCAATTCATCGACGGCTGAAGTGGAAAACGTCGAAAAAAAAAATCGGCCATCCGTTTCAAACACTATCACCTCCTTTTTACACATCACTCCAAGCGACTCATCCCAAATTGATCATTTTCTTTTAGCAGTCCGAAACGTCATGTACAGCGTCGGCAATACAAGCAAAGTCAAAAGCGTATTAGTAAAAATACCACCAATCACGACTGTAGCCAAAGGCCGCTGGACTTCGCCCCCCACTCCCACATTCACTGCCATCGGAATGAATCCCACTGCGGCGACAAGGGCTGTCATCAGCACCGGTCTTAATCTCATCAGGCAGCCCTCCCTCACGGCATTTTCAACTGGAATGCCAGATTGAAGCCTTTGCCTTATAAATGTCACCAATACCAGACCATTCAAAATCGCAACACCGCTCAGCGCAATGAAGCCAACAGCCGCGCTCACTGTAAATGGCATACCACGCAGCCAGAGCGCCAACACTCCCCCCAAAACCCCCAATGGAATTCCCGTTGCAACCACCAATACGTCCCGCAACGATTTTAGACTGAAATAAAGCATCACAAAAATCAGCCCCAGCGCCATTGGAACCACAAAAAAAAGTTTGGCATTCGCACGTTGCATGTTTTCAAACTGTCCGCCCCACTCAATGCTGTAGCCTTCTGGAAGTTTGATTTGTTCACCGATTTTCCGTCGGGCCTCCCCCACAAAACCTGCCACATCTCTTCCCCTGACGTTGCATTGCACAGTAATACGACGACGCCCCCATTCGCGATTGATGGTGGCTGGACCTTCCGTTTCAACAATCTGTGCCATCTGCTTCAGTGGCAGCACGGATCCCGTTGCTGTGGGGATTAACGTGGAAGCCAACACGTCCGGATCTGTCCTTTGTCCGTCGGGCATACGCACCACAAGCGGAAAACGTCGTTGTCCTTCCCGAATTTCTCCGACTTTCCGGCTCCCCACAGCTTCAACAACATTCAAAACATTGCGTGTTGAAACACCGTAACGGGCAACCGCCTGTTGATCCACGCGAACCTGTAAAATTAGCTGGCCGGTAAGCTGTTCGCCACTGACTTCAGCCACTCCATCAATTTTCCCCAGCGTCGCTTGCACGGCGTCTGAAAGTCGTTTCAATTCATTCAAATCATCCCCATAAATCTTGATTGCAACATCTGAACGAACCCCTGCAATCATCTCGTTGAGGCGCATCTCAATCGGTTGACTAAATGCAACCGTCATGCCCGGAAACTTCGCAAATAACTCTCGCATTTTCTCCACCAATTCAGCTTGTGTCTTTGCTTTTTTCCACTGTTCGCGTGGTTTTAGAGCAAGGAAGAAATCCGACAGTTCAATCCCCATCGGATCAGTGGCAATCTCCGCACTCCCAAGCCGAGTCCAGATGTTGGTGATCTCGTCAGGAAACTCAGCCAGAAGCAACTTTTCGATCCGCTCGTTGTATGCAACGGCTTCTTCCACTGAAACCCCAGCCAACCGGACTGTTGTTCCCACGATGGCACCTTCTCCAAGCTTTGGCAGAAATTCTCCCCCCATTCTTGAAGCCAAAATTGAACCGGCAATTAACAGAACGAGTGCGCCAAAAATTGTGCTCTTGTGGTGATGCAAAGCCAGATTCAAAACCGGTTCGTACATCCGGTGCGTCAGCCTGACTAACCAGGGTTCCTTCTCCTTGAAATTTTTTGGCAGAAACAAACCAGCCAGCACTGGCGTCAACGTAAGAGCCAATACAAGAGAACCCGCCAAAGCAAAAATCATTGTCAATACCATTGGCTTGAACATCTTCCCTTCCACCCCTTCCAGCGCAAGTATCGGGAGAAACACAATCAGAATAATCCCAACTCCAAATGCCACTGGACGCACCACTTCAAGCGCCGCCCCAGTCAAAGTCTGTTCTCTCTCATCATCCGTCAAGGCCCGTTTCAACTCGTGCTGACGCATCGTCAAACGACGCATTGCATTCTCCACCATGACAACTGAGCCATCAACAATGAGTCCGAAATCAACCGCACCAAGACTGAGCAAACTGGCCGAGATTCCACTCTGCAACATCAAGTCTCCTGCAAAAAGCATCGAAAGCGGAATTGCCGAAGCGACAATTAATCCCGCCCTCAAATTTCCCAGAAAGGCAAAGAGAACAGCAATGACCAGAATCGCACCAGCAAAAAGATTATGTTTGACAGTATCGATGACGTTTTCCACCAGTTCTGTCCGGTCATATAGGACTTCTGCGTGAACATCCTTGGGCAGCGTTTTCTGAACCTCAATGAGCTTTGCCTTAAGCCCGCGTGTCACTTCCGCGCTATTTTCCCCCATGAGCATGAACCCGAGCCCGAGCACGATTTCCCCCTTGCCACCACCAGTTACAGCCCCACGGCGAATCTCATGGTCCACCTTCACTTCAGCAACATCACGCACCCGAATTGGCACACCGTCATGGGCCGTAATGACAATATTGGCGATCTCCTGAACATTGGTAGTCAGTCCCAATCCATGCACCAATAACGACTCACCACTGCGCACGACCTGTCCTCCCCCCACGTTCTGATTGTTCGCCTCCAACGCTTCAACCAATTGCTCAAATGTCAGACCGAATTTAACCAAGCGCTGAGGTTCTGTGATCACATGGTATTGTTTTTCAAAACCACCCCACGTATTGACTTCGGCAACACCACGCACTTTGCGCAACTGCGGTTTGATGATCCAATCCTGAATTTCGCGCAGTTCTGTCAACGTCCGATTCGTATTGTCGGAACGCACGACATAATGAAACACCTCGCCCAGACCGGTGGAAATGGGACCCAATTGGGGACGATCAATCCCCGCGGGCAATTCCACATTTTGAAGCCGTTCCGTTATTAATTGCCTCGCTCGATAGATGCTCACGTTGTCCTCGAATGTGACAACAACTTGCGAGAGCCCGAATTTTGAGATTGAACGAACGTTGTTTAAACCAGGCAGACCGCTTACCGCAAGTTCCACAGGGATTGTCACCTGCTGTTCCGCCTCTTCGGCGTTGAGTGCGGGAACAGTCGTATTGATCTGCACCTGAATGGGAGTTGTATCTGGAAAAGCATCAATGGGCAGCCGCAGCAGGGAACGCCCTCCCACCAGCAGGAGCAGCACTGCAAAAATGACGATCAACAGACGGTTTTTAAGAGAAGTATTTACGATCCAATTCAACATAACCAAGTCTTTCGTGGTAAATCCAGTAATCGGTTTGAGAAACTAATCATCAGCACACCCAGCGCCCAACCGCGAAATAAGAAGTGCCGATTTCAATGAAAATCCATGGTCAACAACAACCGCTTCCTGCTTGTTAAGACCTTCCACAATCTCAACCCTGTCACTTTCTTTACACCCAGTATGGACCACTCTGGCGTCGAACAAATCTTCTCCGTTCTTTACAAAGACAAAGTTTTTTCCCTCAATATGCTGGATTGCCGAGGATGGAATTATCAGTGCTCCATCAGAAGTGTGCGTAAAGATGCGCGCATGGGCAAACATTCGTGCCTTTAGCAAATTATCCGCATTCGTAATCTCCGCACGCCCACGTGCCATGCGGCTTCTCTCGTCCACTTCCGCCCCAATCCATGTGAGTTTTCCCAAAAACACCCGGCCAGGCAACGCATCGACCTGCAACTCCACAGTCTGCCCCACATGCACATTTGCCAGTGATGCTTCCGGGATGTTCAGCATAGCCCACATCATCGACCGGTCCGCCACTGTAAAGAGTGTCCTCCCCGCTTCCACCATCGAACCACGCACGGCAACACGCTCCACAACCTCCCCGTCAAAAGGGGCTCGGATATCCATCAAGACCTGATCCTGTGGCTTCGCTCCAATCTCGTCGATCTGCTCTTCTGTAAATCCCAAAGTCCGCAGTTGTTGACAGGCAGCCCGATGCTCGGCTTCTGCCAGTTGAAGATCCTTTTCTGAAGTGATTTTTTCTTTCCGTAATTTCCGCTCACGTTCCAGTGTCTGATGACTCAACACAGCTTTGGCGACATTCTCTGCGATCGTGGCAGACCAGACTCTCGCGATAGTTTGCTTCTCCACCACTTTGCTGCCAAGGTCCACGCCAACCTCTTGAATGAGTCCACCAACTGGTGCAGTGACTTGAGCATACTTATTCTGGTTGAATGACAACTCTGCGTAACAATCCACCCCCTCAGATATCGTTCCCAACGTGGGTTGAGCAGTCCGGATTCCGCCAATCAATGTTGACTCGCCAGACGCAAGACGAACCTTGAGAGACTCTCCTGTTTTCAGTTGTCCAATCAATTGAGGTTTGCAAATACCACATTCATCCGCGGGGACATTATGTTCTGGGCACATTTTAACATTGCCGTTGGTCTTTGCCTCGCCCCCAGACTCCTGTCCATGCCCATCATGAGCACCCGCCATTTCCGAGTGTGAATGGCCTGCATGACCGTCTTTTTCACTCTCCTTGGAACATCCAGCAAACAATGCAACTCCCACTAGCATCGGCAAAACTGTAATTATGAGACCAAGATTTAACTTCATAAAAAATGTTTTCTATTGTTTTTATACTAAATACATCAATGAGGAATTAAACTCGATGAATTTACCATGACAAAGCTCTCAAGATCAGCCTGGGCCATATTCAGATCGAGTAGCTTTCGCTGATATTCGAGGCGCACTTCTGATGCAGTCCGTTGCGTATCGAGGACATCGATAAATCCGAATTTTCCCTCATCAAACCCCTTTCTCACCAGTCGCAATGCTTCATTGGCCTTCGGCAGAATCCGTTCTCGATAATTCATCACTTGCTCATTGGAACGCCGCAACCGTTCCCGCGCAGATTCCCATTCACGCAACAATCGAAACTCCACTCCTCGCCGATCAGCCTCCGCAATTGCCACATTAGCCAGCGCCTCCTGTTTTCGGCCTCGGGAACGATCAATAATCGGCAGCGGCAAGGACAGACTCACTTGAACGATGGAATCACCGTCCCGCCCCGATGCCTCTCCTCCAGCCAATCCAGCTCGAACATCCGGGTAGGCTTCCAACCGGGCTCTTCGTAACTCCATTTCAGCTCGTTCACGATTTCTTGTCGCGGCAACCATGCCAGGATGCGACGGTAACCATTGGCTGGACGCCTGGCTGAGCAGATTGGTATTGGCATTTTCAGCCAACGCCCCCGCAATGGGTGAATCGATCAGATCCGGCCTCCCCATAAGTGAAAACAAAACCTGTTTTGTCCCCGCACATTCTCGTTGCATACTGGACAAATCTGTTTTTGCCTGTTCCAATGGAATTTCTGCACGCAGCAGTTCCTGCTCCGTTGCCTCACCTGCCCCAACCCGTTTCTGTGCTGATTCGGCCAGTGATTCAGAAACGCGCACTAATTCCTCCTGCACTGACAAAAGCTGTCTGGCCGCAAGAACCTGATAAAAAGCTGATTTAATGTCATGCTCCAATTCAATCCGGCTTAGCGACAATTCCGCTTCCGACACCCGCACTCCTGTCATACCAATTTCCTTATCCAATCTCTTTTTCCCAGGGAAAGGGAAACTTTGTGCAACCCCAATCAGTCTCTTGGACTCGGAAAACCCACCGCCTCCAGTCGGCCAATCTTCCGCGCTAAGTGTTAATTCTGGATTCGACCAATGCTTGGATTGATACGCCCTTCCGCCAGCAGCACTGACACGACCATTAGCCACCTGCAATTGGGGACTACTCGCCATCGCAAGACGAATCGCAGCCTCCAATGTGACTTCATTTGTCCTGACATCACTGGAGACCGCAACCGCTTCTGATGCATATCCGGGGAAGATCAAACCGACCCACAACACAACGATACAAAACTGCTTCGAAATAAATTCTTGCTTCATAAAACATACCAAAAAAGAGAAACACAATGACACGGGTACACGAGTGGGCTCAAAGGCGAACTCGCAAACGGAAAACTACTTAGGAAGCAATAGAAGGCGCACGAGCTGCAAGTGCTGTGCGATATATGAAATGACGAGGCTGAATTAAATCTGGCGGTGCGGTTGTGACAAATCCGACTTGGTGGGAAGCAGAAGGAACGATATCCAGTTCGTCCAACAATAATGGGGCGAAGCAAACGTACTCAGGAACAATAATCAACGGAGAGCTTTCGCTCACACCAAACAAAGCCTTTTCCACCGCGCAGCAATTCTCATCACTGCAATGCGTATTCATTGGAGAAGAGCCATTGAAGAGTGATTGACACTGAAAGACTTGTGCGCCTGAAGCCGCCTCAATTTGGCAATGCGCGGTTACTGGCATCCAAAGTAATGCCATCAAAATCAGAAGAATGTTTCTCATTAACCGCACGACATCATTGACGTTTAAAAAACATAAACGTTCAATAATAATCTTCAGCATTTTGATGATTATAAGATAAAAAAGTTTTCTTTCGTTGATCCGAGCAAAAGAAATTCAAATCAAAATCATTGAAAAGCTCATTTCATCTCCTTCATGTCCAAGTCTTCATTGCCACAATAAAAAAACGTACGAATGCCTCAAAAATGATTGCCAACAATCAGTTCTAGCCACAACAATGCAGCAAAACAAATGAGACGTTATTTTTCTTCTCTGCTGCTTTGGATTGTTGTCAACGCGCTTGCACCAACCTGGGCCTGGGCCTCTGATTTGACAGCGTTGGACCGCTACGTTTCCAATCCGGACACGAATTATTCTTTCAGGGTCATCCAAACAATTCCCGACACAGACCATACCACCTACATTATGGAAATGACCTCCCAGACCTGGCTCACCCAAGCCGAAGTGAATCAACCCGTGTGGAAGCATTGGCTGTGTCTTGTTAAGCCAAATACCGTAACTCATTCCACAGCGCTCCTTGTCATCGGAGGCGGTAATTCAGAAAAACCCGCTCCAAAGAACGCAGACGCATCCATGGTTCGAATTGCTGTTGCCACAAAATCCGTTGTCTGCGAACTAAAGCTCGTCCCCAATCAACCGCTCGTGTTTACGGGAGATGGCATTCCACGTCAGGAAGATGCCATTATTGCCTTTACATGGGATAAATACCTTCGCACCGGTGATGCTCGCTGGCCGCTGCAATTACCAATGACCAAAAGCGCCGTGCGCGCAATGGATACCATCTCAACATTTTGTCAAACGAACCTGGGAAATAAAATCGACTCCTTCGTTGTTTCCGGAGCCTCAAAACGTGGCTGGACAACTTGGACCACCGCTGCCGTCGACAAGCGTGTCAAAGCCATTATTCCCTGTGTGATTGATCTCTTAAACATTGAACCTTCGTTCCGTCACCACTGGGAATCCTATGGACTGTGGGCTCCTGCCGTGCATGATTACGTAGATGCCGGAATCATGGAATGGCAAAACACAAAGGAATACCATGCACTCATGCAAATTGTGGAGCCCTACGAATATCGGGAACGCTTCACAATGCCAAAGTTCATAATCAATGCCATGAATGACCAGTTCTTCGTTTCTGATTCAAGCCGTTTCTATTTTAAAGATCTACCAGGAATCAAATACTTAAGATCCATCCCCAATGCAGATCATTCGCTAAAAAACAGTGATGTCATCGAAACACTTCTGACCTGTTACTGGACAGTATTAAACAACAAAACTCTGCCGCGTTTCACCTGGGCCACAGATTCGGATGGTACTTTGCGTGTGAAAACTCAAGACAAACCGGTTGCCGTCAAGCTCTGGCAGGTAACCAACTCCAAGGCAAGAGACTTCAGATTAGACACGCTTGGCCCCTCCCCTTGTATCAGCACAGACTTGAATGACGAAGGTCACGGGACATACGTCGGACGTGTCACAAAGCCCTCTTTAGGATGGACTGCCTACATGGTAGAATTGACTTTCATGCCCGAGGGCGCTCCTGCACCGTTGAAATTCACAACCCAAGTCAACGTGATACCAGACGTGATGCCGTTTAAATTCGAAAACCGCACATCTGCCAAAACAACGTCAAAATAACATAGATTTGGTATATACAAAAGATGCCGTTGTGAAGTAAGAAAGGGCTACTTTCTCTTCCAAGCCGCACGAAAATTGGGCAACCGCGAATCAAACGCTCCTAACCACCTTTTCTACGTCATCACTAAACGATCCGTCCACCAACGGATCCTCTTGTGTTTAATAATTTCAGGAATACTCCAGCTTAGCAAAAACATCCACGCTTGCCGAGGCTTCAAGTTCCCGCATCAAACAAAACACCATTCTCTCGATGTCCGGCATAATACGCGGGACTACATCCAAACATCTCGTGGAATGCAGTGCTGAAATGACTCAAACTATTGTAACCGACTTCAAACGTTGCCTCGGTTACATTACATTCCCCTTTACGAAGCATTTCAGCCGCGCGTTCGAGACGGATCTTTCGCAAATACTGCTGGATAGTAATTCCCTGGCTTCGTGCAAACAAGCGGCTCAAATAATACTGACTGCAATGGACCGCTTTCCCCAGCTCATCCAAAGTGGGAGGATTACTCATTCTTTTTTGCAAAATATCGCAAACCACTCTCACCCGCTCTTGAGTCAACCGTTGAGTTCTTGAGCAACAAGTGCACAAAGAACACTCCGCCCCCACCAACTGAAGAATGATCTGAAGGATCTTCTCCTCCTGCCAGCAGCCCTTTAAACTTGGAGTCGCAAACGCCAGAAATTGAAGCAACACTAACTCTTCAATCTCACGCGTCATGGGTAAAAACGCCACTTCTTCCTCACAATTCTCGCCCCTGACATATCGCTCAACAATGGGTAAAAGAGGCTTCCCCACATTTAAGGAATTGAGAAAAGCCTTTGAAAGATGAACCATGAAAAATTGGTGACGTTCTCCAGCATACCGGACACCGCTCATCAGTCGCTTCTCCTGAATCAAATAATAAATGGTAGACGAGGCCAAAAAGACTGGCCCGGCCTTGCTGAGCAACTCCCCACACCCACTTAAATTCACACATATCTCCAGGCACTCAGCCCGTGAAAAAGCACTCCAATCGGCAGAATTCACAGACTGATAATCATGCCTTTGAAAACAAAAACCTTTTGTCTTGAGACAATCTTGAAAACATCTCCTTGGCTGAACAAAAGACGCGGTCTTACGCCCAAGTTCTTTTCCCCCTCCCGCGCCATCCTGACTCAAAGCAATCATATCTAAGATTCTTCCAATAATTGAGAATGAGTCTCAAGTACAAAAATAGCTATTCAACAATAATTAGCTCATTAAATGTTTAACGACAGAGGTTCTACTCACGATTATACAGCCCCAAAACATCCCAAGGCATTGACCAATTCCCTAAAAATGGACATGGAGAAAAGGGAAATTCCACTGATAAAAGAAAACGTAGAACGAATGTAAAAGAACCCGCCCAGAAAAGATAAACCATTAACATGTTGCCTGAACTAAGGAGCCACCATCAAATACGTTTGCGCAAAACACAACGTCCCCCACTTTCTACAAGTCACCTGCTAAATCTGCCGGTATGGACATCAACGAAATGCATCGATTAAACAACCTTGAAAATAAAAACAACCACTAAAATCCAATTTTTCGAATGGAACCGTCTTCCAAAAGCTTGGCTTTGGCCTTTTCAAATTCCGATTCCGATAATGCCCCAGAATCCTTTAGTTTTTTAAGTTCTAAAATCTGACTAGTTAATGTGACAGAATGCGAGTCCTGTATATTTGCCTGAAAACTCTCCATTGCCACCTTATCCAAGGCATTGCAAAATTGTTTAAATGCATCAGGGTCAGGAAGATTATACCAAATATGCATTTGTCCACCATTTCGAAAATGGAAAGTAACCCCATCAACGGTATCAGTTTGCAACTTCCACAAACATGCAATAAGGAGTGCTCCAATAAAAATAATGGGGAAAAGAAATGCCACACGTGTATTCGCATCATGGGCTAAAAAAATAGAAATCAATATAATCAGTGTAAATAGACCAAAAATAATTGCTCCAATTAATGCCACTAGTGGACGAGTCTTGATTCGTTCTGAGGGTGATACCACATTCCAAAGAGGAATTTTGAATTGTCGATGAATCGAAAATTTTTTAAAGATGATATCAATATTGCCATCATCCAATATCTCAAAGCGTTGATATCCTTTCAAAAATACCTTTTGTTCAAGTACCATAACGTATACTAGAAACAAATACAAAAATGAACAAGTAAAAACGCAACTACAATGTTATACAGGGTGCATCTCGAGAAAAACCGGTGCTGACAATAAGGCCAAAACCTTTTCTCCTTGGAGCCACGTCATCAGTTTGCTTTACGCTCAACTACTGGCTCACAGCATCGGGCTCAACAATGTCAACGATACTCTGCGTTTGAATTCAGAGCCACTTTCGAGTATCCGCAGGGCAACGTTCCCTTTTTGAACAGCATTTGATTTCTATTATTCAGATGGTGTAGTAATGACGCGGAAAAAACGGCAACCATAGGCCATTGAATTGGTGTCAGTGTAATCAAACGTTGGTTTTGAATTGAGATTGGTGAGGACTGGAGTCCAGTCGACAAGATTGGTAGAGACGCAAAGCACAAAATCTCTTCCGGCAGTTCCTGTCAAATGAACATTAAAGGCACCATAGGTGGGCTGACTGGCGTTGAGAGTCAAGGGGCTTGAGCTCAGTTCGGTTGAAATGGAGACCGCTTTGCGTAAGGGGGTGACCAAGTGCGTTACGTCCGACTCAGGCGCTGCGTTGAGGTTGTTGTGAATGGCCGTTGCCATAAAGACTGCAACCCCATCGTTGTTCAACGCAATTCCTGAAACAGTCCATGAACCGTCTGGATTCATCTGGGCTGGATTGCCGTTGAGCCAGACATGTTGTTCGGGGGGATCAACCCGTCCGGTTACAGTCACCTGTATTTGCCATAATTGATCCACTGGCACGGGATCTATGGTGAGGATGGTGTCGCTTTGAATGATTGTCAGATTTGTATAGGTTGAATTACCAGTGGCATCGGTCGCAACGAGAGTCAGCAGATTGGTTTTTCCAAGAATGGGAATGTCATCGACCCAAAATCGTCCTTGTCGCTCCACTTCTCCCTGCACAGTTTTTGAGCGGCCTGGCACGGAAATTCGTCCAGTAACGGTTGCCGTGGAATCGTCAATTTGTCCATACACGGTGAAGGCGTGTCCGCTGATTTGTTGGCCAATGACCGGCCACTGGACGGACATGGTCGGAGGCGTTCGGTCTTGATCCAATCGTAGCACCACAACAAGGTTTGTTTTAACCCAATGACCGTTGATATCCTCGCAGCGGATCCTCAATTTGTTTGTTCCTTTTTCCAAAGGAATATCGAAACACTGAAAATAATTCGTCCTCTCTTTCCAAAGAGCCAAGTCAAAGTCCGAATCAGTTATAATGCCTGCTTGATCTGTGAGCTGATACGAGCTGTTCACAAGATCGAAAACAACTTGACGCAATGGGTTATCACAGGAGCCCTTGACTTGGATCACTGGAAGCGAGGTAACGGTTTCTTTGGGTTCAGTGATGGTTATTGATGGATAAAAATCGTGGCTACGTGGCGCAAAAACCGTAGGTTTGAGCCGCTCAACGGAAACCAACCGGGCGGTTCCCTTGATTCGGGTTCCATTTGGCAATTCGGCTCCAATACCGTTCGGTAGTTCGATGACAGACGAGACAAAGGGGCGGCTGTTATTGGTTGGAATAGTCACGTTGGTTACCATCCAAGTAGATTTGTTCTGTTGATTAGTTTGGAATTCGAGAATTGGGTATGCCAGCTCCACTTTTGTGGCGTTGGTCCCATCCTGTTCTGGAATGTACCGGGTCTCGAATACGCAGGGCGGCTTATCCTGGTTTATGCAGGCTTGGGTGATGATTGGTTTGGCTGTAGAATATTGAAGTCTGCCAGAAGCTGAATTTTCGGCAAAGGCATTGCATTCCCCCAAAAGCGCCACAAGGTATAATATCGCAAAAAAACACGACTTCATATTGCCACCACATTACCGTTTGTAAACGGGGCTGTCGAATAGAACGTTTGTATGTTTTCACTGTCATCCCATTCACAGAGCAGGCAGACAACTGAACCATGGTCTGAAAATTACTATCAAATTCACCTTTTCAGAAAGTAAAAAATACTCACTCGGTAATCTTGCGTAGTTACCCGGACTCAGCCCCTCTTACACTCAGCTTGAGGCGCTTGATTAAAAAATCCCATTTTTTGTCTTCCCCCTCCGCAAAGTAGCATTTGGATGCAAAGGCGTTTGGCACACCAGTATAAATATAAAAAATAGTCAGTAATGAGAAGAGACACTTGCTTGATTAGCAATGATAGGCCACTGGTCTGAACCAGCTTTTAACATAGCATGAATTTGTGACATCATATTTTTATGCACATCACCAAAACTAAAACCAAAGCAAATTATATGAAGATCATAAATTGGAATTCGTTGGCGCTTGAAATCTCTAGCGGACATTCGTTCTAAAATGTCAAAAGCTCTCTGCCACTCGCTAAGCCTAGCCTCTCTTGCCTTCCATGTGCTTGAACAAACCACACTATTCAAACAACTCCATTTATTAGTCTCAGAAGAATTAAATTTCTGATTAGGTTGTAAACACAAAAGGCGTAAATCGGTATCATAATTATAAATGCAGAACAGCGTATTATTTGTTTCGTCTGCCATAACCAAGATCGGAATATTGACAAAGTCACGCCAAAGAACAGTGGTGCCATCCCCTGTTGGTAAAGTATAATCCAACCTACACTCTCCACCGAAAATCGCTCTTAGCAATGGAGGATACGATACACTCACAATTCCACCATTACCTAGGCGAATACGAGTGTGTCCAGCAACACAAGCCAACATCAAGAAAGAAACAATTACACAAACAATTGTCACAAACAGATAAACAAAAACTCTCTTTATTTGTATATATTGTAATCTCATATCCTATGCTAGGTCTTTGTAAGGATCGTGGAGAGTGGTTTTCTGAATCGACTCCTATGTAGCACTTAACTCGCCTCGTAAAGGGCGCTCACATCGGCGGGCTGTAAACAGTTGAACCATGGCCTGAAAGATACTCCAAACCCCATCATTTCGAAAGCAAAAAATACTCACTCGGCAACCTTGCGTAGTTACCCGGACTCACCCCCTCTTACACTCAGCTTGAGGCGCTTGATTAAAAAATCCCATTTTCTGTCTTCCCCCTCCGCAAAGTAGCCTTTGGATGCAAAGGCGTTTGGCAAGCCAAAATTGAGATTTAAAATAGTCACTTATGAGAAAAAACTTTTTCCCTTCACTTTAAAACAACTACTAAGGTGATACATAATGATTACTATTCAACATATTCCTGTTTGTTTCTTCAACAACCGTTATGTTTATTTGGGTTGAAATAAGTCGCTGTAACTCAACAATTTGTCTCACCTCATTCATTACCCTGTCAACTCGACGTGCAGAGAAACCTGAATTGGCACTTCTACGAATTTCATTTAAACGAGATAGCGTATTCGTATTTAATGCGTCGTACAACAATAATGCGATAAAATGTTCATCCCTTTTTGAATGAACTTCTGCAGCACTTTGAAGGCAGAATTCAATATCGTCAAAGCAGTGGCTTCGCCATTCACACTTACTAATTCGTTGGCTCTCCGCTGCTGCTACAGACTTTGGATGCCACTTAATATTTTTGTCATTAAAAATTCGTTCTTCATCATCTTGTTTAAACAAATCCATCGAATGATGTATGTATGTCTGATCGACTCTAATAAGTGGATACCAAACAACGCCACAAAAGGTTATGTTATATTTATCTACATATCCAAAATAAGGCTGCCAATAAAATAACGTGCGCAAATTCGCATTGCTAAGTCTCCACATGCCTGCGACAGGATACCCCCAATAACCACCACATATTGAATTTATACAATAAGTTATCACATATATGACTGTAATAATTGAAAGGATTATCACAGTCTTTTTAACTTTGTGAATGTTATACATAGTTGTGGCCTGCCCCGAAAAAGTGGACAGGTTATAAGTAGAGTTCTGCCATTGTTTTTGTTTGTTTCTGCTGTTCAGTTCTGGGCGTAGGGAGGGCGTAGCCCGACCGTAGACCCGAACTGTTTCTCCGCTGACTATATTCCGCTGGCGTTTGGTATTCCAGCGAACTGTGCGGCCTTTCCATGTTATAATAGATCCGCCATTCTTCGATCACGATTCGCGCTTCCAACAGGCTCCCGAATGCTTCGCGGTTCAGGCATTCGTCCCGCAGTTTGTCGTGGAAGCTTTCTATATACGCATTCTCCCAAGGCGAGCCCGGCGTGATATACATCGTCTTCACGTTCTTTTCTTTTAACCAATCTCCAATAGCATAGGCAATGAACTCTGGTCCGTTGTCGCTACGCAGGTGTTCGGGAACGCCGTATCGTGCCATCGCGGCTTCCACGTCCACGGCTCGGATCGACCAATCCACGTGGATCGCCAGGCATTCCCGCGTGTATTCGTCGATGAGTGTCAACATTCGCAATCCTGTTCCGTTCTCCGTTTGGTCGCTCACAAAGTCCCAACTCCACACGTGGTTCGCGTGATCGGCTTGCTGGCGTTGCGCCGTCGATATTCCCACTCGACGCAGCTTGTGTTGTTTGCGACAAACTTGCAGGCCTTCTTTCTTGCGAACCCGTTGCACGCATTTCACATTCACTTCGCAACCGCTCCGATGCAAAAGTGCCGCCACTCGTCGATAGCCAAAGCGGCGATGTTCTTGACTGAGGTTCACGATCTTGTCATGTAAAACTCGACGTTCGGAACTCATCGTGCTTTCGCGGTAGTAACTGCTCCGACAGAGCCCAAGGGCGCGACACGCGTTGCTCGTCGTGCCAAAACTTTCATCCACGACCAGATTCACCGCCCGACGCTTGGTCGACGGGCTTACCATTTTTTTGAATTCACCTCTTTGAGAATCTGGTTCTGAATTGTCAGATCGGCCACGGCGCGTTTCAATCGGCTGTTCTCGTCCTCGAGGCTGTGCAACCGGCGCATTTCGTTGAGGTCCATTCCGCCAAATTTGGCTCGCCACTTGTAGAAGGTGGGCTCGCTGATGTTGTGCTTGGCGCAAACGTCCTTGATCGGTGTCGGTCCCTGAGCTTCACGCAACACGTTGATGATTTGTTCGTCGCTGAATTGGCTCTTTTTCATTCGTTCTGCTTTCTCTCTTCTCTTTTACCAGCAGAACTCTACTTTTCCCATGTCCATCTTTCGGGGAGCAGG
>Ga0183095_10426_pt2 | contig 39313 bp, 28 predicted proteins | sample BioMet4_FD_130346 | JGI IMG/M metagenome (GOLD analysis project Ga0183095, IMG submission 130346) | Microbial communities from bioreactor (seeded with sewage sludge) at LBNL, California, USA - Biofuel metagenome 4 (v2) (version 3) | ecosystem: Engineered > Bioreactor > Anaerobic > Unclassified ...
CTCAACCTTTCCTACTATCCAAGCGAACGGGGGCCATACAACTTTAACCCCAATATGTCGGCCGATGGACAGCTTCTCAACCCCACGCAGCATTGGGGTGGCATGATGAGAAAGTTGGACACTAACGACTTCCAGGCCGCAAACATCGAATATATAGAGTTCTGGATGATGGATCCCTTTATCCATAGCAACAAACAAAGCGATGCTTCGGACTATGGAGGAGACTTCTATATCAACCTCGGAGAGGTGTCGGAGGATGTGCTGCACGACGGTAAGAAGTTCTATGAGAGCGGTATGCCCGTCGATGGAACGGCTGGATTTACTACCACCCAATGGGGAAAGATACCCACACAAGCCACCGTTACATATGCCTTTGCCACCACAACGGGGAGTCGTGCCATGCAGGATGTGGGTTACAACGGGCTTAACGACTCCGAAGAACAGCAGTTCACGACCTACCAGGAGTACCTCACCCAACTCCAAGGCAAGGTCAACGCCGCCGTGTGGGACTCCCTTTGGGCTGACCCCGCACACGATGACTACCACTATTTTCGTGGCTCGGACTATGACCAAATGCGTGCTTCCATCCTGCGTCGATACAAGTATATCAACAACCCACAAGGCAACTCGCCCGATACCGAGAGCCGCACGGAACGCTATGACACCTCTTACAAGACCATGCCCGACGTGGAAGACATCAACCAAGACTTTACACTCAACGAATATGAAAAGTACTACCAATACCATGTCTCTATCCGTCCACAGGACCTCACGGTCGGTCACAACTTCATAGTGGATAAGCGAGAGACCACGCCCACATTGCGCAACGGCAGCAAGGAGCAAATCAACTGGTACCTTTTCCGTATTCCTCTCAAGGAGTTTGAGAACCGTGTGGGCAGCATTTCCGATTTTAGCAGTATTCGTTTCATGCGTATGTTCCTCACAGGATTTGAGAAGCCTGTGGTTCTTCGCTTTGGTTCACTCGATTTAGTTCGTGGTACATGGCGTGTCTATGAGCAGAATTTGGACAACTCCGCACAAACGGGAACGATGACAACAGCATCGGTTAGCATTGAGGAAAACAGTGACAAAACTCCAGTTAACTATGTATTGCCCCCTGGAATTACTCGTGAGCAAGATCCTACTCAGCCACAGTTGGTTCAGGCTAACGAACAAGCACTCGACATAAACGTATCAAATCTTTCCAACGGTGAGTCGAAAGCGGTTTACAAGCACTCTACTATCGATATGCGTCAATACAAGCGCATCCAGATGTTTGTACATGCCAATGCCATGGAACAGAATACGACGAATCTACAAGACGGCCAACTTGCTGTCTTCGTGAGACTCGGTTCCGACTACAAGAGCAACTATTACGAATACGAAATACCTCTCCGTCTTACCGCTCCCGGACACTATGACCGCCTATCTCGGGCAGATTGCGTCACCGTTTGGCCCGAGGAAAACATGCTCGATGTACCCCTCTCTATTTTCACTACGGCAAAGAAGGAACGTAACAAGCAAAAAAGTCAAGGACTTGCTTCCTACAACAGGCCTTACGAGGTCTATGACGCGGACCATCCACAAAACAAGATTACTGTGATGGGTAACCCGACCTTGGGCGAAGTGAAGACCATGGTCATTGGCGTGCGCAACCTTTCTGCCGAATCAAAGAGTGGCGAGGTATGGATCAACGAGATGCGTCTCAAGGAGTATAACAACTCTGGAGGGTGGGCCGCCAATGGTAATCTGAACATGCAACTGTCTGATCTTGGTTCGGTTAACGTGCAGGGGCGATATGTATCGCAGGGCTTTGGAGGATTGGAAGACAGGGTTGCTGCTCGAGCACAAGACGATCGAAGCAACTTGGCTGTGATGACCAGCATGGAGCTTGGCAAGTTTTTCCCAGATAAAGCAAAAGTTTCCGCGCCTCTTTACTACAGTGTTTCAAAGGAGAGTTCACGTCCTAGATACAATCCTCTCGACACTGATATGAATCTGAAAGATGCCCTCAACGCACTGCCCAAAGGCAGAGAGCGCGACTCTATAGAAAGTATCGCGGTTACCAAGACGGTGAATACTAATCTTTCCTTGTCCAATGTGAAGGTAGGTATACAGACAAAGCGACATCCGATGCCCTATGATCCAGCTAACTTCTCTTTCTTCTACAGCCATAGTCATGCCCATAAACAGGGTGAGACAACAGTCTATGAAAATGAGGACAACTGGCGTGGTGGTATGAATTACAGTTGGACTCCAGTCTATAAAACCTGGGAGCCGTTCACCAAGGTGAAAAGTAAGAGCAAATGGTTGGAAATCGCCAAGCGCTTTGGACTAAACTGGTTGCCACAGAACATCGGAGTTAACACAGAGTTGACGCGAAATTACTATGAACTGCAAGAACGAGATATGGAGCAGCTTGAGGGTTCACAACTTCCCTTGGTCTTTTCCGAACAATTTCTATGGAACCGTGAATTCCAGTTGCGTTGGGACTTGACCCGCAATCTCCACATGAACTTCCAAAGTGCAACTCATGCTGAGGTCGAGGAACCTTATACCCCAATTAACAAAGACTTGTACCCTACTCGCTATGACTCATGGAAAGATTCGGTGTGGACAAGCATCCGTAGGATGGGTACTCCACTCGACTATCAGCAGACCTTCACACTCTCATACCAACTTCCTCTTAACCTAATCCCTATATTCGACTGGGTCAACAGTAATGCTTCCTACAATGCCACATACAACTGGTTACGCGGAACTGACCTCGAAGACGGCACTTCCCTAGGTAACACCGTTCAGAACAACCGACTTCTTAACCTCAATGGAACGTTTGATTTGGTTAAACTTTACAACCACATTCCGTTCTTGCAAAAGGCTAACGAACGGTTTGACAAACAAACTAGTCAGGCTGAAATCAACAATCGAAAACAACAACGAGAGACTCAAAAGGCCGATCGCCAAAAGCAGCGAGAGGCAGAAGCCAAGACGCGCGAACAGGCCTTGGCAGATGGTAAGGATCCAGAGGAGGCGGTAAAGCAATTCCGTGAGAATGTGAAACAGACCGAACAAAAAAAACAGCAGTTGCCACTCAACAAGCGGTCGTTCGAGAAGGAAATCACTCTCCTACCCGATACCACCATTGAGGTGTCTCACGGCAAGAAATCGAAGCGGCTCATCGTCTCGGCTAAAACTGAGGATGGAAAACGCATAAAGCTTCAGTTTAAGAAGCTTGATGACAATAAAATCCGCATCCTAAATAAGGTCGATTCTGCCCTAAAGGTGAAGGTCACGGTAACAGCAAAACCTCCTTTGGAGGAAAAGGCATGGTATAAGACCGCTCAAGTCATTGCCCGCACAGCGATGATGGTACGTGATGCTAGCATCTCATACCGTAATCAATACTCAATGGCACTACCAGGTTTCATGCCGAATATTGGTGATGTCTTCGGCCAGACCAGTCGTACGAGAGCATCTGCCTTGTCACCTGGATTGGATTTTGCATTCGGATTGACAGGTGATGGTTATATTGAGAAGGCAAGAAACAATGGCTGGCTACTAGTGAGTGATAGTGTTGCGACCCCTGCGACGACTAATCTCACTGAGGACTTACAGCTCAAACTGACTCTCGAGCCTATCAAAAACCTAAACATAGACCTAAACGCCAGTCGCACGATGACTACGGCAAAGAGCGTACAATATATGTATGCGGGGAATCCAACTACACAAACCGGAACCTTCTCTATAACGACCATATCTATTGGATCGGCATTTGAGGGCATGGGTAATGCCGGAAACGGTTTTCGAAGTAAGACTTTCGAGAGGTTCTGTAACAGCTTGGAGGGATTCCGTCAACGTGTAGAGGCTCGATATGTCGGGACTGTCTATCCACAAGGAACAACTCTGAAAGGACAATCGTTCGATGCTGCCAATGGTGGTGTCAATGGTTACAGCGCAGACGTAATGGTCCCAGCGTTTCTATCAACTTACACCAATTCTGGTGGTGACGGATTAGATATCTTCCCCACCCTTAGTCGCATGTTGCCAAACTGGACCATTCGTTATAGTGGCTTGAGCAAACTTCCATGGTTCAGCGACATGTTTAAGAGTGTCAACATCAATCACAGTTACAAAAGCATCTTTGCCATTGGTGCTTACCAAAGCTACTCCACGTTCATGCAACTCATGGGTCCCGGCATGGGCTTCATCACAGATGCGACCAGCGGTAACCCTATCCCGAACTCGATGTACAATGTCTCAACGGTAAGTATCAACGAGACCTTTTCTCCCCTGCTCGGTGTAGACGTGACGCTGCAAAACAATATGACAGCACGCTTAGAGTATCGACAGACGCGCGTTCTTGCCCTTTCCATGACAAGTATCCAAATCAATGAGGCTCTGAGCAAGGACATTGTGTTTGGCGTTGGGTATAAGATTAACAACTTCAACATGTTTGGAGGTCGTCGCTCCAGACTAGCAAATAACAAAGGACGCAACAGCAACGGTAACAACAAGAATCAACGCAACACGGTTAATACCAATGCCACGCGAAACGCAAACAGCAATGGTGTGAATCATGATCTTAATTTAAGACTAGACATCTCCTATCGTCGCCAAGCTAGTATCACGAGAGACATCGCAACCTTAAGTTCTTCTGCAAGTAGCGGCAACACCGCTTTCAAGTTTTCATTCATGGCAGATTACACTATCTCTCGTCTCGTATCGCTCAGCTTTTACCTTGATAGGCAGACGAATACGCCTCTACTTAGCAGTAGCAGTTACCCCACTACAACGCAGGATTTTGGATTGAGCATCAAGTTCTCGCTCACAAGATAGTCTCCCGTTTTATTTCGTTAGTGTTCCATATAGACTTTCTTTAGCAATGTAATACAAATTGAACACCAAGTAATTCAATTTCAAAACTCTGCATGAAGGGCAAAATATGAAGTATAGATTGTAAGTAACGAAAACAATGAAGATTACCGTTAATAGTACAATGAATGTTATTTGGTCTAAAAATTGGAAATAATATGTAAACGCAGTGTGCCCAATCCAGGGATTCTTTGTACTTTTGCAAATTAACATAAGGTAATCCTTGACGCATCGCGTCAGTTCCCCAGATATGACCAGAACGTTTCATCATAAGTTTACGATAGGCTCCAAGGCCGGTGTTATTCTATTTGCCGGACTTGCCATATATCTGTTTTGGATCAAAGCCATCATTCCCGGACTACTGCTTATAGTTCTCAACGTGCTTCTCATGGAGAGAGTGCTCCATTCCGAATATGTTTTTACTGATGACACATTAATCATCAATCGTGGTCGATTTGCCAAAAGACACTCCATTCCCTTGGCAGAAATTCACTCTTGTAAACCGATGAATACCATTTTCGGGATGGTGCATTACTTGCTAATTGGCTATGGAAGCGAACGCATGGAAGCCGTGCAACCCTATGAGGAGACATCGTTTCTTAATGTATTACGGAATCGAGTTGCTGCTGCCAAACAAACTGACAAGGGAGGCGAGGCATGACAAGTAAATTCCAAGGTAAATGCTTCTTGAGCAGTCAGACTTTCTTTGGAGCAAATCATAGGTTACTTCTCGTAATCTTATGTTGCATCATTACTGTGATGCATGGGCGCGCACAGGTGGTCGAAGACGATCTGTTTGATGCCAACGATTCTACGGATACAGATTCGGTTTGGGTTGATTCGCTCATCACACACAATGACACACTGCTCTGGCCCCAAAATGTTCAGCGTGACATTGATGACCTATTGAAGCACGACATGTTCCAAACATCTCAGGTGGGTATCATGGTTTGGGATCTCGATGCCGATTCAGCCATCTACCAAAGAAACCAGCGTCAGCTCATGCGTCCTGCTTCCACGATGAAGGTTATCACCGCAATCACAGCTCTTGACCGCCTTGGAGGGAGTTATCAATTTAAGACTGAGCTATGCTATACGGGTAAGGTTGACAGCTGTGTACTTAGTGGTGACATTTATTGTGTTGGTGGATTTGATCCCCGATTCAACAGTGACGATATGCGAGCGTTCCTCGAAGGCTTACATAAAATGGGGATTGATACCATCCGTGGAAGTCTCTATGCAGACAAGTCGATGAAAGACAGCGACCTCTACGGCGAGGGGTGGTGTTGGGATGACGACAATCCACAGCTCTCTCCTCTTCTCATATCGCGAAAGGATGAGTTCGTCACACGCTTCTATTCCGAACTGAGAAAAGCTGGAATCTACCTTACAGGAACAATCGGCGAGAAGAGCAAGCCCAACGATGCCAACTGCATTGTCATGCGATTCCACACCATCGATCAGATCCTTATGCGTATGCTCAAAGAGAGCGACAACCTTTACGCAGAGTCGATGTTTTATCAAATAGCTGCCGCTTCAGGCAGTAGGCCAGCCAATGCTCGTAACGCACGCACAATTATGAAGCAGCTTACAAACAAGTTAGGACTTGATGCCTCGCGCTATATGTTTGCAGATGGCTCCGGCCTATCACTCTATAATTATGTCTCTCCAGAGCTCGAAGTACGCTTTTTGAAATATGCTTATGAGAATGGACATATTATAAACCATCTTCTACCCGCACTACCGATAGCTGGAGTGGACGGCACCTTGAAGAAAAGAATGCGTTCAGAATTTACAAGAAATAACGTTAAAGCAAAAACAGGCACGGTAGCTGGCATCAGTTCCTTATGCGGTTATCTTACAGCTGCCAACGGACACCACTTATGTTTTAGCATCATCAATCAGGGCATTATGCATAGCAATAATGGTCGAAGGTTCCAAGACATGGTATGTTCAATACTCTGTAAACCGTAAACACCTCCATTTTTAAAGATAAAAAAATGCCTTATGGAAACTATTAGAATATTCGTTGAAGACCTCATTCAGCAAATTGGAATCACAGGAAATAACATTCATCTTGTTCGCCATATTGTACTTATCCTAGTCGTAGCCTTGTTGGCAGGAATAACAGACGTGCTTTTCCGTCGTATCATTACTCCTATTGTAGACAAGATTTCTAGCCGCACATCTTCGAATTGGAGCAAGGTGTTCTTTGGTAAACCTGTTCTTATTGCAGCCTGCAACATTATACCAGCGATTGTCGTATGGAAACTTTTGCCGCTCGTATTTTACCAATACCCCTTCGCCAAAGAGGTTGTCACCAGGCTGACAGCCATATATATCACTATCGCTACAATTCATCTGTTCATCGTTTTCATTAACAGCCTAAATTTATTAGATAATGGGGAGCGCACCAGTGTGCAGCAATACATTATCTCTTTCTGTGGTATGCTTCGTATAGTGGTCATCTTTATTGGGATCATCATTGTTATTGGCATTGCTATCGGACGCAGTCCTCTCACACTCTTGGCTGGGCTTGGTGCAACATCTGCAGTACTCATGTTGGTTTTCAAAGATACCATCGAAGGCTTGGTGGCAGGTATTCGCCTTACTTCGGCGGACATGATGCATGTAGGAGACTGGATTACCGTGCCAGGCACGATAGCTGATGGCACAGTTATCGAGATGAATCTAACCACTGTGAAAATACAAAACTTCGACAATACCATTGTAACCGTTTCTCCCATGGCACTAGTAAGTGGCTCTTTCCAAAACTGGAAAGGTATGCAGGCAGCAGCTGGACGACGCGTCAATCGACAAGTATTCTTTGACTTCCGCAGTATACATTTCGTAGGAGACGATCATAAAGAAACCAACATGACCCAATACCGCCACGCCATGGAACAATACCTGGCAAAATGTCCTTGGGTCAATACTGACATGTCCTTTTTGGTAAGACAAAAAGAAGCTACTCAAAGTGGCCTACCATTGGAGTTTACTTTCTTTATTAACGACAAGGAATACATCAACTTTGAGCACTATCTAGCTCGTACAATGGAATATGCCTATGCCCTTGCAGAGCAATATGGGTTAAAGATTTATCAACAGTTTCCTGAACAGTAAAACACTGCTGACAAGTAAGATTAGATGAGAATGACCATCCTTCACTAGTAAGGATCATAAGCTAAATATAGTAAGAGCCACTTTATTCAACTTGATTTGAATATTAAGTGGTTCTTTTTTGATCATACATCCACTCCGTTCGTATACTTTGATTTAGTCTTAAATCTTGTGTGACTTGTTATTTTTAACAGGTAGGCACTCAATACGGTCAACGAAACAACCAGAATATAGATGAGGTATAGTTGCATTGTGGAGATCCTTATGCCTTCTATACTCGCCCAAGGTAACCGAGCAAATGTAGCAAGAGTATCATTGAGTATTGTCGCAACAGCAACGAGCCCTTTTGCGATAAGCTGTTGTAAGGCAAGAAAAGGCATAGCAAGCATCATCGCCACTGCCCCATAGAGAATGATCGTGGCCGATGGTATGACAATAAAATTGGTAATAAGGAAGTAGCTAGAAAATCGTTCGAAGTAATACATCACTAAAGGAGCGGTACCTATCTGTGCTGCTAAAGACACCACTGTCATCCCCCATAACCAACCTGCCACTACATTTCGTAGAGTGATCAAATAATAGAGGGTACGATAAAATAACAGAATGGCAAGCACAGCCATAAATGACATTTGGAAGCCAATGTCCCATAGGTTGAGAGGATTTGCCAATAGCATTACCGCAGCCGCAAACGAGAGGGTATTAATCGATGCCTTCTGACGGTTGAGCAATAAGCAAACGGAATAAACAGAAAGCATCGTAGCGGACCGGATGGCACTAGTCGGGAGTCCGACAAGTACAACGAACATCCAAATCCCAAGAAGTATAGCACCTTGCGAGAGCCATCTCCAACGTCGACTTCGACCCAGAAGAAGAGTGAGAACGGCGTAGATGATACTAAGATGTAGACCAGAGAGGGCAAGCACATGAGAAGCTCCCGTGACTGAATAGTCATCTTTCAATTGGCGGCTGAGCTGACTCTTCTCACCAAGTGTCATGGCGGCAATCACCGCATACTGTTGTTCGTCCAAGCCAAGCATACGATAATGCGAAAGCAACTTTTGTCTTAATCGTAACGCATGAAGTTTTGTTCTTTCAAAAAGTGACAAGCTTGAAAGACTGACGGCTGCTTTTTGCCAGTCACTATAATAGATAAACGTTTGGGAACGAAACCCATGCGTGCGTAGCCAACGCACATAATCAAAATTACTCTTAGCATAGAATGCTTTTGGAGCATCAAGCATCGACTGCGCTTTTATACCGTCGCCCAAATGTAATCGTTGCCAGCGATTAGTAATGGTGTCGCGCATAATTCCCGCCTTGACTTTTATTGGATGGTCCAACGCTTGTCCATTAATTTTAGTAATGGTGAGATCGCACCTTATAGTCTTACCCCTCACTATCGGCTCGCTCATCAGAACAGCCTCATAACTCAATTCTTCTAGCGACTCCACAGGAGTGGTTTTCTGATTCTCAAGTGTAATTACGGTAATGCCAATGGTTATCGTTGCAACCATGATGCCCGCGCCCTGCAACAAAGAACTACGTCTTCCCAAGATTATTGCTATAGTGATAGTTATAGCTGAGAAACACAACCATACCCAAACTGGAATTCCATCACCCCATGTGTCACCGATTACAATCCCAAGGATAAGCATCAGCGTGAGGCGCAATAATGGCTGCCGGTTGAGGTCTTTCATGATTTCCATTCTGCTAAATAGCGAATTTTGCTCTGTTTCCAACAGCTAAGAATATGATTCGCAATATTAATGATTCTGTGAAACATATTTATTGGGGTTGTGAATCAAATTGTTTCACTCCATGAATCAAATTGAATTACTCCGTGAATCAATTTGATTCAGTCTGTAATTCAATTTGAATCACTAGCCCTTTCCAACGACTTCTCGCCAGAGTTAATCCTCATCCTTAGCTTCGTTGGGGATTTCTTCTTCGGCATCTGTTCGTTTCGTGGCTGAAGAATTATGTTTTGGCAGACGACGGTTCTTACGAAGTGATTCTGTAATTATCCATTGCAATTGACCATTGGTGGACCGAAACTCATCGGCAGCCCACTTCTCCACAGCGGTCATAACATCCGCATTAAGGCGAAGAACGAACGATTTTGTGGTGTCTTTCTTAGTCATTACAAACATTAAATTGGAGGAAGTGAGCGCCACTTCCCCCAACTAGATTTATGCGTTAAGCGTTCCTGTGTTAACCACGGGTTGTGTTGTCTCATCTCCGCAGAGCACAACCATGAGGTTGCTCACCATAGCTGCTTTCTTGTCATCATCGAGTTCTACTACTCCTTCCAATGCAAGCTTATCAAGGGCAATCTTTACCATGCCCACTGCTCCTTCAACAATTTTCTCCCGGGCAGCTATAATGGCATCGGCCTGTTGACGACGTAACATCACGGCGGCTATCTCCGGGGCATAGGCCAAATAGTTGATGCGGGCTTCAACTATCTCGATGCCGGCCATATCCAACCGCTCATCAAGCTTCATCTCCAACTGCTTATTAATCTCATCTCCGCCGCCACGCAACGTCAATTCGTCTTTACTTTCGTTGTTGTCATACGAATATTGACCAGCAACTTGTCGCAATGCTGCCTCGCTTTGAATCTGCACAAAGTTTTCAAAAGCAAGCATAATACTCTTTATATCGGTTCCCACGCTTGTCCTAGCCATGGTTTGAGAGTCAATTTCAAACATTGCTTTGTAAGTATCACGTAACTTCCATACCAGCACAAGACCAATCATAACAGGGTTTCCCTGCTTATCATTCACTTTGATAGGGTCGGCATTTAAATTGCGAGCACGCAATGAAAGTTTCTTAGGATTAACAAAGGGGTTGACCCAATAGAATCCTACTTTCCTGAAAGTACCCTTATATTTACCGAAGAACATCATCACGCGAGCCTCGTTGGGCTCTTGCTGTATGAAGCCTTTAGTACAAAAAAGTACGCAGATGAATAGCACCAAGCTGGCGGCAATGCCAAAGCCTTGCTCCATAGTGATAGATACGAACATCCAGAGTCCGAAAATTAGAAAGAGCACGCAGATTAGAGCAAGGGCGAGAAAACCGTTCATCAGATAACCTGAGAACACTTGTTCTTGCCTGTTGTCGCCGTTTGTAGACAGATTTTCATTGATTTCCATAAAGCATTTGTTTTGAATGTTTTGTTGATAGCTATATAATATCATTTTAATATCACAAATGTAAGGTATAAATCATTATGTTACAAGGATTCCATCAGATATTTAATGATAATTAATATTAACGGCAATATTATACCATCTTAAATCTTTCCTGTCCATATAAAAGTCAATTGATTTAGTCGAAACAATCCAATGGGAAGAGCCAAAAAAGAGAACGAGCATTTGACGTCTATCATCCGTTAATAAAAACGAAAAGTTCAAGTTAAGGAAAGTCTCCTTTCCATGGGTTAATACCACCATAATTAACCGAGATTGGTGAATCTTTTTGTCAATCAAATAAACTTCAATTCTGACTTGACACACTTAGTAATATGGATTTATGCAGATTATTTCACACTTTATTCCTTGCCATACTATAGGAAAAGAAGTAAATTTGCAATTATGAATGCAGAAGAACTGAAAGATAAGCGAATAGCCGTACTCCTATCGGGAGGCGTAGACAGTTCGGTCGTGGTTTATGAGTTGGTAAGCCTTGACCTGCACCCCGATTGTTTCTATATACACATTGGTCCTGAGGAGAACGAGAATTGGGACTGCAACGCCGAGGAAGATATTGAGATGGCAACATCAGTTGCAGCGCGATTTGGTCTGACACTGCAGGTGGTTGACTGCCACAAGGAATACTGGAACGAAGTTACTCGTTACACGATGGACAAAGTTCGGTCTGGATACACACCCAATCCCGACGTAATGTGCAATAGACTCATCAAGTTCGGTGCATTTAACAAGAAAGAAGGATACAACTACGATCTCATAGCCACTGGGCACTATGCACAGACTGAGTGGATAGATAGCAAGAAGTGGCTCGTAACCAGTCCCGATCCGGTGAAAGATCAGACCGACTTTCTTGCACAGATAGAGGACTGGCAACTACAGAAAACCATCTTTCCCATCGGTCACTATGTGAAAAACGAAGTGCGTGAGATCGCCGAACGTGAACATCTCATTACAGCACACCGAAAGGACTCTCAAGGCATCTGTTTTCTGGGAAACATAGACTACAATGAATATGTAAGACGCTATCTTGGTGAGCAAAAAGGTGATATAATAGAACTTGAAACAGACAAGAAAATTGGCGAACACCTTGGCCTATGGTTCCACACCATCGGTCAGCGCAAAGGACTTGGTTTAGGCGGAGGACCTTGGTTCGTGGTCAAGAAAGACCCGTCAAACAACATTTTATATGTAAGCCATGGCTATGATCCACAAACTGCGTACAAAAAGGAGTTCAAAATACATGATCTGAACTGGCTGACCGAAATACCCTCTCCACCCCTCCCCTCCCCAGTAAGGGAAGAAGAGCGACTTCCGAAAGATTGGATCCCTATCACCTTTAAGATACGCCACACCCCCGAATATCACCCCGGTTACTTGGTGCAGTTTCCCTCCCCTACTGGAGAGGGCTGGAAAGAAGCTACTATCCACTCTATTGCCCCTATTCATGGCGTTGCTCCTGGTCAGTTTTGCGTGATCTATGACGAGCATCATCACCGCTGTTTCGGGTCCGGTGAGATAACTATCTGATCATTTTTACTTTCTTAAAATATAAAAACTATGATTCTATCAACAACACCCCAAATCGAAGGGCAGCCCATTAGGGCTTACAAGGGAGTGGTAACTGGTGAGACCATCATCGGTGCCAACATCTTCAGAGATTTATTTGCTGGCATCCGCGATATCGTTGGCGGACGTGCAGGTTCTTACGAGAGAGTACTCCGTGAAGCTAAAGACACCGCCATGAACGAGATGATAGATCGTGCCAATTCATTAGGTGCCAACGCCATTGTGGGCATAGACCTAGACTACGAGACAATTGGCGAGAGCGGCTCTATGCTCATGGTTGCCGCCAGCGGAACAGCTGTGGTAATCTAAGCTTTTTTATTAGAACTAAATAATAGCCCCAACTGTGCAACTTTTGTTTGCACAGTTGGGGCTACTTGATTTGGAACAAAACGTCTTTTAAAATCAAATACAGTATGGGCGGAAAACTGTACCCTTATTTTTAGAATTGGAGATAAAGCTATTCACTTTGCTTTCAAAATCGTTGCATCACCTAAATTCCCAGATTGCAACTAAAACAGTTAATATTCGGGCATACAGCTCAATGCTCAAGATCAAATACCGAGACAAGTGGCAAATGGTCACTGTAGCCGTCAAGGTAGCGAGGACCTAGGTAGTTACGCCGAGGTTTCACCCCTCCATACTTTTTGTCAGGCTCCAAAAGGAAGGGAGCATCGTTGATCTGGCAAAGCAGGAGATGTTGTGTCAGTAAGCCGCTACAAAAAATATGATCAAGACTACCCCACTCTCCGTGCCAACGATACGTTGCCATAGCTCCATGAGTTCCCTTAGCTGAATCAGAGACCTCAATTAGATTGTGATCACGAAGTAGCTGTAAGGATTTATCAACACTATAATCGTTAAAGTCTCCCATGACTAATACACGTGCACAAGGTGACTCTCTACGTACAGAATCCACCGCTTGACAGAGTCGTTCTGCCACCAATAATCGGTAAGGTTGGGTAGCAGAAACACCTTCTGAGCGACTTGGAGCGTGGACTACAAACACATGAAGCGTATCACCTGTGATCACTTCGCCAGCACAGTAAAGAATATCGCGTGTCGGTTTATAACCTTCGAAGTAAGGAATACTTATGGAATGATGATTCAGGAGTCTAAAGGAGAAAGGCGAATAGAGCAATGCCACATCAATTCCACGAGCATCCGGGCTATCCGTCATCACATATTCATAACCTGCTTGACGAAGTAATGACCGTTTCGTAAGGTCGCGCAACACAGTATCATTCTCCACCTCTATGAGGGCGACAAGGTCTGGAAGAGACTGAATCTTTAGAGTTTTCAAGTCGCCACACGATAGGATTTCTTGACCAGTTCGGTTAAGTTTACGCCAATACCGATAGGGTGTCCAATGATAATCTGACGTAGGGAGAAACTCCTCATCTTGCTTTAGACTATCATTTTGAGTGTCGAATAGATTCTCACAGTTGAATTCAACAACTGTGAAAAGAGAAATCAGAAATAGCGCAAAGCCCATTTTAACGTGAATTTTACCCTTTTACATATCGTCGCCAATGAAAAGGGGATCATCCGGCATCACCATGATTGGCTCCGAATCAAATTGGTGCAGTGTTTCAAGGGATGCATATCGCTTACTGACAACGAGTCTAAACATGTACTCACCAAACCATGCATTGGTCATGACGAGATAGCCTTGTTGTCCATAGGTTTCTCCCCAACTGTTCTCTACCTTCCACTTTAGTGGGTTCCCCTCAGCATCAAGGTCCACTGCTGTGAGCGTCATTGCATGCGTTGAACCACTATCGAAGGTCTCGATGCGCTGGGCTTTATTCATTCCAAAGTTGGTTCCAAAAAGCGAAGCATAGTCATAGTTGTCGATATCAAGATATCCACGCGAGCGATCTAGCTGCTTACCTACATCATAACTACTATAAAGCTTGTGACCATCCTTGAGTGATGCTATCGCCAACTTAGCAATCTCGTCCATCGGAAGATTCAGATATTTCCAATTGTGGCCATCGTATGTATGACGATCAAGCTCCACTTCAAAAGTCTTATGATATGGGCGACGCGGGTCGTTCATTACCATGATGAAGGTGTCATTGATGGGACCACCAACCGTAGTTTTATAAAAATCCATTGGTGTATATCGCTTCGCCTCACCTATTGTCTTTCCATCCCTTTTGCGGAACGCATAATTGAACTCTTTGACAGGTTCACCAATGGTAAGTGTTAGGATGTGATAGATGGTACCAAGCATTTCGGTCTTGCGATCACGGATGGCTGCCGGTTTTTTCTTGTCAGCCACCATTTGGCGGAGTTCCAATCCAAACTCCCGTAACTTCGATGACACCATCTGCTGCATCTTTGATGTATTGTCGGTGGAATAAGTCTCCGGCATGACGCCCATCGGCACTAATCCATACTTGTCAGCTAGGTCAGCGACTCCACAAAACGTACCCCCATCATTGATAGGATGACGGAAAAAAAACTGTACATGCTCATCATCCATAGGTTTCTTAGCACAATCGATAACGCCTTGGAGCATGAGATTAGCCTTCTCCAACTGGTCGTAAAAGAAAAGAAAGGCGTGAGAGAATTCGACATTGAGCGTATCGTTATGTGTCTTAGCGAAATCGGCACGTAGCACATTAAGCCCTGAGAACATCCAGCAACGCCCTGAACTTTTTTGATCATGGATACTCTGCTTTGGTGTCTCCACACTAAAATAGCTATCAACCTGCCCAATATTTTTGTAGTTCTTGGCCAAATCATCTATTTTATTGTTGACTATGGCATTCTTCAAAGCCTTGTAAGCAGGGTTCTTGCTCTGTGAGGTTTCTATCTTTTGCAGCATTTCCGCAGATATTCCACCGCCTACGGTCTGTGCCGACATAGAGCCGGCGACCATGAGACACAGTGATAACAGGATGATCTTTTTATTCATAGTGTTTGCCTAGATGGTTGAATTAAAAATGTATTGTAATGTTGCAAAGATAACTATTTCACTAGATTTAACACCCGTATCAATTAAATATATTATCTTTGCAATGCTAAATCCAAATGAATTTTTCATGGATAATGATAAGTTTGAACTGTTAAGCCAAATCAAATACCCAACCGACCTTAGAAAGCTCAGCATCCAACAATTACCAAAACTATGCGACGAATTGCGCCGTGACATCATCGAGGAAGTATCGGTGAATCCTGGACATTTCGCTTCCAGTCTTGGCGTGGTGGAACTGACTGTAGCATTGCACTATGTGTTTGACACTCCTGAGGACCGTATTGTCTGGGACGTTGGGCATCAAGCATATGGACACAAAATTCTCACGGGTCGTCGTGAACAATTTTGTACCAACAGAAAGTTGGATGGCATTCGGCCTTTCCCAACACCTTTAGAGAGTGAATACGACACTTTTACATGTGGCCACGCGTCAAACAGCATCTCAGCTGCCTTAGGTATGGCTGTTGCCGCAAAGAAAACTGGCCATTCTCATCGTCACGTAGTGGCTGTAATTGGTGACGGAGCAATGAGCGGCGGATTGGCATACGAGGGACTCAATAATGTAAGCAGCACGCCAAATGACCTGCTCATTGTACTCAACGACAACGACATGAGCATCGACCATGCCGTTGGAGGGATGGAACAATATCTGCTCAACCTCGACACTAATGAGACATACAATCGAATTCGCTACAAGGCCTCGAGATGGTTACACTCCAAAGGTTACTTGAATGATAACCGCAGAAAGGGAATTATTCGACTGAATAATGCTATAAAAAGTGCCATTAGCCATCAACAGAATGTTTTTGAGGGCATGAATGTCCGTTATTTCGGACCATTCGATGGTCACAATGTCATAGAGGTGGTACGCCTGTTGCGCCAACTCAAAGATATGAAGGGTCCTAAACTGCTCCATCTCCACACAACAAAGGGTAAGGGCTACGAGCCAGCAGAGAAAGCGGCTACTATTTGGCATGCACCCGGAAAATTCTGTCCCGAAACAGGTGAGCGTATTGTATCTGATGAGAGTAACGAACCTCCAAAATTCCAGGACGTATTTGGAAACACATTGTTGGAGTTGGCTGAGATGAACCCCAATATTGTTGGAGTTACTCCCGCTATGCCCTCTGGTTGCTCTATGAATATCATGATGAAAGCGATGCCCGATCGTGTATTCGATGTAGGCATAGCCGAAGGGCACTCCGTAACATTTTCCGGAGGCATGGCTAAGGACGGACTACTGCCATTCTGCAATATCTATAGTACGTTTTCACAGCGTGCCTACGATAATATCATCCATGATCTGTCCATTTTAAACTTGCCCGTGGTATTATGTTTAGACCGTGGCGGACTCGTTGGTGAAGATGGCCCCACTCATCATGGTGCCTTTGATATGGCAGCACTGCGCCCCATTCCAAATCTTACCATTGCCTCGCCAATGGATGAGCATGAGCTACGCAGACTAATGTATACCGCTCAATTGCCCGATAAAGGTACATTCGTCATTCGCTATCCGCGTGGTAGAGGCGTGCTTGTGGACTGGTGCTGTCCGCTTGAAGAGGTTGAAGTGGGTACCGGACGCAAATTGCACGACGGAGAAAATATCGCGATAGTTAGCATTGGGCCTATAGGAAACAATGTGGTAGATGCCATCAAGGAAAGCGGATTAAACGTTGCCCACTACGACCTGAGATTTCTCAAGCCTCTAGACCACAACCTATTGGATGAAGTTGGAAAGAAATTTGAGAAGATCATTACCATAGAAGATGGTGTGCATGATGGAGGAATGGGATCTGCAGTATTGGAATGGATGGACGACCATGGATACAAGCCACAGATTATCAGGCTTGGATTACCAACTGACAAATTTGTGGAACATGGCTCCGTAGCACAACTACAGCATATATGTGGCATTGACAAAGAGGAAATTATACATACAATCGAGAACTTGATGAGACAATAATGAAAATTATTATCACCGGTGCTTATGCCATTGGTACATATTTGGCACGGCTTCTCTCACGTAATCAAGAGGAGCTGACAATCATCGACAACGATGAGGAACGATTGGATAGAATCGGATCCGACTATGATCTGATGACTGTGCAAGGTTCGCCTTCTAGCCTGAAAACACTAAAGGAGGCTGGTGCCTGTGAAGCTGACCTCTTTATAGCTGTCACACTAGACGAGAATGAAAACATCAACAGCTGTATCATTGCCCATACTCTTGGCGCCAAAAAGACTGTGGCAATGGTAAATGATGATGAGTATATGGAGGAAAACGTTCTCCAAATGTACAAGCAGCTCGGAGTCGACGAATTGATTTATCCTGAGACTTTAGCGGCTCGAGAGATCATCAATGGCCTAAAAATGTCATGGGTACGACAACGATGGGATGTACATGATGATGCCCTAGTCATGCTCGGTATTAAACTACGAGAAGGATGTGAAATTCTTGATCGACCGCTGCGAGAACTCAGCGGACCCGATGATCCCTACCATGTGGTAGCTATTAAGCGTGAGGATGAGACTATCATTCCCGGTGGCAATGACGTACTTAAACTCCATGATTTAGCGTATTTCATGACAACTCACGAGTATATTCCTTACATTCGCAAGATTGTTGGTAAGGAACATTATGTCGATGTAAAGAATGTAATGGTTATGGGAGGTGGCGTGACTGCCGTAAATGCCTTACAAATCTTGCCTAAATACATGGACGCCAAGGTCTTCGAAGTGAGCGCGGAGCGCTGTGAGGAGTTGAATGAATTGCTGGACGACAACATATTAGTTATTCACGGAGACGCAAGAGACATACCCTTGCTCACTGACGAAGGGATAAGAAATACACAAGCTTTTGTTGCTTTAACTGGTAACACAGAGGCAAATATTCTCGCGTGCCTAACTGCCAAGCGACTCGGAGTAAGAAAGACAGTGGCAATGGTTGATAACATTGACTACATAAGTATGGCGGAGCGGCTCGACATTGGGACAGTCATTAACAAAAAAGCAATAGCTGCTAGTAGTATCTATCAAATGATGTTAGACGTAGACGTCCTGAACATCAGGTTTCTTATGTCTGCCAATGCTGACGTTGCTGAATTCATTCCAAAAGAAGGGTCTATGATTACGCGTAAGCCTGTTAAAGATCTGACTATGCCACAAGGAACCACGATTGGCGGTTTGGTCAGAAACGGAGAAGGAATGCTCGTATCGGGTAACACTCAGATCAATGCAGGGGACTTCGTTGTGGTATTCTGCCATGATGTGAATATGAAAAAATTAGAGAAGCTATTTAACTAGTGATTAATTTCAAGATCATAAATAAGATCATTGGAGCACTGCTTTTTATTGAAGCAACACTAATGTCCTTGTGTCTCGTTATGGCTATCTACTTTGGAGAGGATGATATTTTCCCCTTCACCATTTCTGTTGTGGTAACGATTTTTGGAGGGATTGTCTTCCGATATTTCGGTTACGGTGCCGAAAACATACTGACAAGGCGCGATTCTTTCTTAGTAGTAACATCGGTATGGATTATTTTTTCTGCATTCGGAACAATTCCTTTCCTACTAGGGGGGTATCTGCATAGCTTTACAGATGCATTCTTTGAGAATATGTCAGGGTTTACCACAACAGGTGCTACCATCATAGATGACGTGGAAGCTTTACCGCATGGCATACTCTTCTGGCGTTCACTCACGCATTGGATTGGCGGTTTAGGAATTGTTTTTTTCACGGTTGCTCTTCTCCCTTCGCTTGTAGGAGGAAGCACCAAGGTCTTTGCGGCCGAGGCAACAGGCCCTATCAAAACAAGATTACATCCAAAACTCTCCATGGGCGCTCGCTGGATATGGATGGTTTACTTCGTTATTACATTCGGCTGCATGGCAGGTTACATGATCTTCGGCATGAATTGGTTTGAGGGAATCAATTATGCCATGTCCACAGCTGCTACAGGAGGATTCTCCATATACAACCATAGTACTGAATCTTTCGCCTCACCAGCTTTGGATTATGTCACCATTTTCTTTTGTTTTGTCTCTGGTATCAACTTCACTTTGCTCTATTTCTCGGCTGCCAAATTAAAGTTCAAAGAATTTTGGCACAGTAGCGAATTCCGGTTTTATTGTGGAATTATCGTTGTCTTCACTTTATTTATAATGTTTGAGCTTATTTACCGCAATCATTATGAAGTGGAGCATGCCTTCAGGTCAGCACTATTTCAAGTCGTTTCATTTATTACGACAACTGGACTTTTCAACGATGATGCTGGCAAATGGCCACATGTAACATGGGTCTTGCTCTCTGTCTGCATGTTTATCGGGGCTTGTTCTGGCAGTACAAGTGGTGGAGTAAAATGTGTACGCGGTGTAATGCTTTTTAAATCCGTGAAGAACGAATTGCAACAGCGGCTTCATCCTAATGCTGTATTACCATTAAAAATTGACGGAAAAAACGTTTCTAATGCACAACGAGGCTCATTATTGGCATTTTTCACAACTTATTTGATACTCCTCCTGATAATAGCATTCATTATGATAGCAGCGGGAGTAGACAACACGAATGCCATTACGATTTGCCTCAGCTCAATGGGCAATGTGGGACCAACACTTGGAGTTGAAATCGGACCAACCATGTCATGGTCGTCATTACCAGACTTCGCCAAATGGTTATGCTCGTTTATGATGCTCGTGGGACGTTTGGAAATCTTCACTGTCTTAGTTATCTTAACACCATCGTTCTGGACTAAGAATTGAAAAAGGGAGGTAAATCATTACCTCCCTTATCCTGTTTTAAATGAAACAGATATTTCTGCTTTTTTATTCTTGCTTTTCTTTGATGGTCTGCATGATTTGTTGTTGCAGCTCATCACACAATTCTGGATTATCGCTAAGTATCTTCAACGAGGCGTCACGACCCTGAGCGATTTTAGATTCGTTATAGCTGAACCAACTACCGCTCTTCTTTACGATATCGTATTCAACCGCAAGGTCGAGGATTTCACCAACCTTGTTGATACCAACGCCAAACAAAATATCAAACTCTGCTCTACGAAATGGAGGCGCAACTTTGTTTTTCACAACCTTAGCACGTACGCGATTTCCAAAAACATTGTCACCTTCCTTCAAACTTCCAATCTTACGGATGTCCACACGAACACTTGCATAGAACTTCAGCGCATTACCACCAGTTGTTGTCTCAGGGTTACCGAACATCACACCAATCTTCTCGCGTAGCTGATTGATAAAGATACAACATGTGTTTGTCTTAGAAATTGTACCCGTAAGCTTGCGCAATGCCTGACTCATCAATCTAGCTTGCAAACCCACTACTGAGTCTCCCATCTCACCTTCAATTTCCTTTTTAGGTGTGAGGGCAGCTACTGAGTCAATTACAAGGATGTCAACAGCTGAGCTGCTAATAAGCTGATCAGCAATCTGCAATGCCTGTTCACCATTGTCGGGCTGTGAAATCCATAGGTTGTCCACATCCACGCCAAGTTTCTCAGCATAGAAGCGATCGAAAGCATGCTCCGCATCTATAAAAGCAGCGATACCACCAAGCTTCTGCGCCTCAGCTATTGCATGAATGGCCAACGTTGTTTTACCAGAAGATTCTGGTCCATATATCTCTATGACTCTTCCACGAGGGAAACCTCCAACGCCCAAAGCTGCGTCAAGACCAATGGAACCAGTGGGGATCACATCCACATTTTCCACGCTTTCATCGCCCATGCGCATGATAGATCCCTTACCGAAATCCTTCTCTATCTTTTTCATGGCATCTTGAAGGGCCTTTAGTTTTGCATCCTTCTCTGCCTTTTGCTGAACAGCCTTCTCAGCTGCCAACTCTTCTTCTGTCTTTGCCATTAATCTATTGTTTTATTATTATAATTCCAAGTCTCCGCTGAAAACCTCATGCCAAGGCAGACCCTGCTCATTGAGGACATCCAGGAATGGATCTGGATTAAAATCCTCTACGTTCCACACACCTGGCTTCTTCCACTGCCCTTTCAAGAACATCATTGCGCCTGCCATAGCAGGCACACCTGTAGTATAACTTACACCCTGCATGCCTGTCTCATTGTATGCATCTTGGTGCTTGCAGTTGTTGTAAATGTAATAGGAACGTTTCTTGCCGTCCTTAATACCACGAATGCGGCAGCCAATACTGGTCTCGCCATCGTAATTCTCACCCAAATCCTGAGGATTAGGCAAAACAGCCTTAAGGAACTGAAGTGGCACGATATTCACTTTGACTTTATTGCCAGAACCATCTGCTAACTCAGCCTCATACTCCACGTTGTCAATACGGGACATTCCGAGGTTTTGGATGCAATCAAGATAAGTGAGATACTGTTGTCCAAAGGTCATCCAGAAGCGAGCAAGCTTGAGGGTGGGATAGTTTTTCACAAGGCTTTCCAACTCCTCGTGGTGCATGAGGTAGCTATCTCGCTTACCAATATTGGGATATGTAAGGTCTTTATGAATGGCCAACGGTTCAGTCTCAACCCACTTACCATCCTCATAATAAAGACCCTTCTGCGTGATTTCGCGAATATTGATTTCGGGATTGAAGTTCGTAGCAAACGCCTTATGATGATTACCAGCATTGCAATCCACGATATCAAGAGTGTGAATCTCATCAAAATGATGTTTAGCCGCATAAGCGGTATAGGCTTGCGATACGCCCGGGTCAAAGCCACAGCCAAGGATGGCCGTAAGTCCAGCCTGTTCAAATCTGTCCTTATAGGCCCATTGCCAGCTATATTCAAAGTGTGCTTCGTCTTTCGGCTCATAGTTAGCCGTATCCAAATAATTGCAACCGCACTGCAAACAGGCCTCCATAATGGTGAGATCCTGATAAGGCAAAGCTAAATTGATAACCAATTCGGGCATGTAATCATCTAGCAATTCCTTGAGTGCATCGACGTCGTCAGCGTCAACCTCAGCTGTCTTGATGTCCATCTTGTAGCCTTTGGCATGGATGGCGTCTACCAATTTTACGCATTTCTCCCTGTGATGACTTGCAATCATCAGTTCCTTAAACGTGTCTTGATTCTGAACAATCTTAAAGGCGCACACAGTAGCTACACCACCTGCACCTATCATAAGCACACGTCCCTTGTTCTGAGGGGTATTATCCTGCCCCTGAACATTAGGAGAGGTTGAAACTTTTGACTCTTGAGCCATTGCCTTATTTGTCTTTAATTCGTCCATATAAGTATTGGTTTTTCTTTTAATTTTTAATGTCGAGATCAGAAGAGGATATTCCCAATGCGTTCATCACAGAATATCCCAAAATCTCTTGCCTAAAGTTGCCACCCTCCATAGGCTGCATAGTAAAAACAGTAATACGCTTGTCATCGGGTGCATCACGCAAAGCATTGCTTACACGGGCATAGCTTTCACCTTGCTCGGCATTAGGAATGATCATCAGCCTTTTCACTTCGGAGTGCTCGCAGACTGTCTTAATAACATCAATCAGATAATCATCTTTCGTCAGTACTTCACCTACAGCATAGGCATTGATGAGAAATTCACCCAGCTGCTCATCTTTGAATGCTTGAGCATCTAGTTCTTCACTATAGTGTGAAGGATGGAAATTCTCGAATCTGTCCTGCTTTTGATCATGTACCAAGACCACTTGTGTTTCATGGTTCTGCCCATCGGGACGCAAACCACCATCCAAAGCTATGTTTACCGCCCATTGACTAAGGTCCGCCTGTGGTATGCGGCGGCCAATCATACGCTCAAACTGCACACTGAGTTGAAACGCCACATAATCAATGTAATCCGCATCAACAAGTATAACATTCTCGCTCATCCGGATGGTCTTTGTGTCCTGCATATTCATATTGCAAAGATAGTTGATTATTTTCATTATTGCAAAGGAATACAGAAAAAACAAACAGCTTCAGAAATGCCTTAGAAACATCATTTTAAATGTCTTTATTGCCAAATCTTTCAGATAAAAAATCAATTCTTATTGCACTAAAACGGATAATCCTACTACCTTTGCAAATAGAACTTAAAACTAACAAAAACGCGATATTTCATGACTAAAAGTGTATTAGAAAACCGCCCCGAGCTAAAGCACGCCGTGTATCAAGTGGCCGAGGTTGCCGGTTATCTCTGGCAGAATGGATGGGCAGAGCGTAACGGAGGAAACATAACTGTCAACATCACAGACTTGGTAGATGATGAATTACGACAGCTCACTGCCGTTTCAGAGGTGCTTCCCATCGGAGAGACACTGCCCTATTTAAAGGGACAATACTTTTTTTGCAAGGGTACTGGCAAGCGTATGCGCGATTTGGCCAGATGGCCTATGGGAAACGGCGCTATCATTCGCATCCTTGATGATTGTGCTTCTTACGAAATTATAGCAGACAATCCCGTGATGCCAACCTCTGAGTTGCCATCCCATTTGGCTGTTCATAATCATCAATTAGAAATTGGATCTGGCTATAAGGCAACAGTTCACACCCACCCCATCGAACTAATCGCCATGACCCACAATCGCGCATTTCTCGGCAAGGATGTGCTTACCAATTTACTTTGGAGCATGATCCCAGAGACCAAAGCTTTCTGCCCACTTGGACTTGGCATCGTTCCTTACACTTTACCAGGCAGCAATGCGATTGCCCAGGAAACACTCCGCCAGCTCGAAGAATACGACGTGGTGATGTGGGAGAAGCATGGTGCTTTTGCCAAAGGTACTGATGTGATGGATGCTTTCGACCAGATTGACGTGCTATCTAAGAGCGCCAAGATTTATATGTGTGGCAAATCAATGGGATTTGAACCAGAGGGCATGAGCAGTGAGCAGATGGGCGAACTTAGCGAGGTATTCCATCTTCCAAGATAAAACTATGAGATTCTGGGGCCATACCGCCGTTTATGCTTTTGCCTTGTTATTTTGTTTAGAGGCAAAAACACAGACCGTTAAGGTGGCCCCTTTTCTTGACAACAAGCAGGCAGCTCTTTCTATCACATTTGATGATGGACTTTTGGAGCATTACACTGTAGCGTACCCTTTGCTTCGAGACCTAGGACTTCATGCTACATTTGGACTAATAGGCAGTCGTGTCGGTGGAGTGTCAAATGGGAAATACAAGAATATTCCTTGCATGACCTGGGTACAGGCAAAGGAAATGGCTGAACATGGACAAGAAATAACTAACCATGGCTATGCCCACAAAAACTTGTCACTCTTGAATCTCGATTCAATGCGTTCTGAGGTGCAACGCAATGACACTCTGATTTATCATCTAACAGGCTTTTTTCCTCGCACTTTCTTATATCCTGGTAACCGCAAGAGCGATGCAGCGGTTGCTTTTTGTTCACAAGATCGCACATGCACGCGGACTTATCAAGTCAGTCTTGGAGGCGATCGGACTATCGAATGGTTTGAAGACTACGTCCTTGGTCTCCTTCAGAATCGAGCATGGGGTGTCACCATGACTCATGGCATTGCCATTGGGTACGACCATTTCAATGATACAACTGCATTCTACAACATCATGCGTTATGCCGCATCAATGCGCCATAGGCTATGGGTTGCACCACTTCGAGACATTGGAGCCTACGTCACAGAGCGCGATAGCATCCACCTCAAAGTAAAGTTTAAGAAGAAACGCATTATCGTTCGTCCTCAACTTCACCTCGATCCATCTATTCTCAATCAGCCTCTTACCTTGCTCGTAGATGGTAAGCCTTACACCATCAATCCATATTCAAGAAAGATTATTATCAAAAGGGAGAATGATTAATAAGCTGTAATAACTATTTAAGATTAGTATTTAAATATTATACAAATAGGCGTAATGGACATTTGGTAGGATGAAATCTTCCAGGTGTCCATTATTTATTACCTTTGCTGCATTTGAAAGCTCATGAATAAAAAAACTGTATCTTTTGCGGCAGCTCAAATGTTAAAAGGGACGGTCATAAACGAGGTGTCCAAATGTACATCTGCAGGAATTGTGGCAAACAGTTCCGAGGAGGTTCCAGAATGGACGATGTCCTTTTGTGGAAGGATTATCTAACGGACAACAGAACGGTATCAAGCCTGTCGGGGCAATATAATTGTTCGGAAAGGACAATCCGCCGCCACTTGAGATTAGTCGTAGATTCCTTTGCTCCCACTTATCCCAAGACTGCGATACTGGAGATTGACACGACTTATTTCTCCAGGAAGTTTGGCGTCATGCTCTTCCAAGATGCCGTGACGGGAACAATCCTGTACCGCAAGTATGTCAGGAATGAGACCAACAGGGACTATCTTGACGGCATTGACATCATCGGGGGGAACGGCACCATCATAAGGGGAGTCGTCTGTGATGGGCGCATGGGACTTATACAGGCCATTGACTTCTGCCCCGTGCAAATGTGCCAGTTCCATCAGCAGCGGATAATCAGAAGGTTAATCACGAACAATCCTCGTCTGCCCGCCGGCATCGAACTGTTGTCCTTGTCCAGGAAGATGCACTCCCTGGGCAAGAAGACGTTCACCGACACCTTTGAGAAATGGTGTTACAAATGGAAGACGTTCCTCAATGAGAGGACCTTGTTACCCTCCGGAAATACCACTTACACGCATAGAAGACTTAGATCGGCAAGGAAATCCATTCAGGCACATCTTCAATGGTTGTTCACCTATGAGGACTATCCGGACATTGGACTGCCCAACACGACGAACATGTTGGAGGGATTCAACTCCCAATTGAAACGGGCCTTGCTCAACCACAATGGATTGAATGAAAGGAACAAAAAGAAGTTCATAGACGGGTTCTTGAACTTGAAAAAGTAGGATGATCTATTCCATCCTACCAAATGTCCATTACTGACACACCTGGAAGATTTCATCCTACCAAATGTCCATTACGCCTACAAATAGCATAATCCATCACTAAATTGTTCAATTTGAAAGATTTAGTGATGGATTATGCTATTGGGGCTCTTCTATAATATCGTATATTAAATGAAAGAACAAATTAAAGTTCTACAGCATACACATCCGTATGCCCTTCAAAGTTGGCACGGAATATTATCCATTTCCCATTAGGAGAGAAATGTACATTGGGCTCGAGTCTATAATCATGGTTCTTCATGTTAACCAACTTGGTGGTCTTCATGTGGTCGCCGTCATAGTCATAGCGGAATATCCATTGGTCTTTATCTGAATTCGCTACAGAAATACGGTTCCCTCCATCACCTACTATAAAACTTTCATCCCAAGAGGTTGTGAAATGCACAGACCACTCGTCGCGTGATATACGAAAATCTTGCTCATCACCAGTTGCAATATCAACCCGGCCAATAAAGAAGTTCTTTGACTTCGGTTTCTGCAAGTCGAAATAAATCTTGTTCCCTAGAGCACCGAACCATTCGTGACCTGCAATCTCATTCTCCATCGTACGCTTATGCATCAATTTGGCCTTTGGATTAGTCACATCAATGTTCCAAATACGATCTACTCGATGCCACTGACCTTCATGGCAGAACATAAGTAAATGAGGATCGCGAGATGAGAACTGTAGATGATTGAGCCAAGCCACCTCAGTATAGAAACGATTGGTCTTACCAGTGCGAGTGTCGATGGTGAATAGTGTACGCTCATAAGGATGATCAGTTAGCATATTGAACCAGTCATTTCGAGCTGGATAATCGCGAAACAACTTATCTTCTTCTGCAGTTGAAAATACCCCTGCAAGCAATGTGCCGTCGCAATTGACACAGTTGATTGAACCGTGACCGCTCCCCACTTCTATTCGTATGATGAAACGGCGTTGACCTGTATCTGTGTTTGTTGCGAAGACACTGTCACCGTGTTGGAAGAAAATCTCATGTGTCGCTGCACTGGCTATTTCTGTTCTAACAGGAAAAGACTCATGAGTGATTTGCCTAATGTCAAGTGTAGAGAGGTTGACGGCATACATCTGACTATCCTTGGTATCATAACCTGTACTACCGGCAAAAAGCATTTCATTGCCAATGAACGGATTATTGTGGAAATAGAAGCTTGTGTTGTCACCAGCACGCCTTGTCAGTTTGATTACCTTATGCCCGGTATCTCGATCGATCCACTCGTTTGGCATATTATTGTTTCCAGTCTCCATAATGGGCACTGACTGCGCTTTTAGTCCCAACGGAATGAATGCCAGCGCACAGATAATCAATTTTTTTGTTCGTTTCATAATCACAATCATTTAAAAGAGTTTCGAAAGTAATTGCCACTTCCCTGGTAAGAATCACATATAATAATGGAAAAGGGCAGTCTGAAAGATGAATGTACAGACTGCCCGTTATTTGTTCTATTTCATGTTATCCAGCCGGAGCTGTGAACATTAATATCCCACGTTCTGCTTATAAAGGCCGGGAATGATGTTCATTTGGTTCTGTGGAATCGGATAGAGATAGCGACCCTCTGAAACATCATTGACATTCGTTCCTGCCGGATTGCCATAACGGTTGAACTTATCGATGATATCCTGTCTCCATGTGCCATATCGCACTTCATCGAACCATCGCACACCCTCGCCGAAAAGTTCCAATCGGCGCTCTCGTTTTACATAGTTCATGGCCGTGGCAGCATCAACATTGGTTGACACTGGATCTACGCCGGCACGTTTACGAATCTCGTTCACTGCAGCCAGGCCACCAACAATATCACCCTCACCAATCAAAATCTCAGAGTTGAGAAGCATCATGTCTTCAATTCTGATAACTGCATAGTTCACCGGCCAATCATTGTAGTCCTTCAAAGCACTGTAGTTCATCGTCAGTCCTAAGGCGTCCATCTTGGGTTTTGAGGGAACAGTCTTATAGATAATGCTTGCCACATATACCGAATCTGTTACACCATCGACTGTCGCCACATCCTTAGAGTTGGCATAAGCCACTGTGTTACCTTCTGCAGCATAGCTGTCAAGTATCGACCAGCCTTCTCCACGCAAGTCTTTGCCACCGTTAGAGAATACTTTATTAAACTCGAAACGCAAAGTCTTCTCCACGAAATTGTCATAGCCGAAGAAGCGAACTCCCACACCACTGGAATAAGACGGAGGTAACGTTTTCACCATACTGAAGAGGCCCGGATTGCCTGTTCCACCTGTACGATATTGGATGGCAAAGATAGAGTAGAGGTTGTTGCCATCGGGAGTAAACTGCTTGCGCCAAGCGTTTATATTGGGAGCCCAGTATTTTGCCTTCTGCGCCAATATTTGACTCAGGTAAGTCTTAGCCTCAGTTGTAGCAGTAGCATTGTTGTAGGGATAACCGGCAAGCGTCATATAGACACGGGCAAGCATGGCCGCAGCTGCATACTTGTCAGCTCGTCCTTGCGCAGGAACCTTTGTGCCAGTACCATCAGTCACACTACCCTTGTCGGGGAGATCCAACCCGAACTTCAATTCGGGAATAACAATGGTTGTCAGAATCGTCTTGCCGTCCGTCTGAGCAATAGCATTCACTGTAGTTGGCGAAGATGGTTCCAATACTACCGGCACATTGCCAAAGAGACGCACCAACTCAAAATATGCCCATCCGCGAAGGAAATGTGCCTCGTTCAGCAGTTGGGCTTGAACTGTGGCGTTTTGAAATGTGGCTCCACTGAGCTTGGAGATTGCCGTATTGGCATCGTAGATGACTTTGTACCAACTATCCCATGCGCTCTCAAAGGTTCCTAGCTCGGAACCTGCCCTGAAGTTGCTGATATCCGAACAATCACGCTGTCCGTTGGGGGTAGGACCAGACCAGACATTGTCAGAACGATATTCGGACATTTCATTATATTCATATTCAACCAGATAGCGCAAATCGGCATAGATACCCAACACGCCTTGGTTGGCCTGAGCAGTCGTTTGGTAGAATCCGTTGGAAGACAACAGGTCTTTGGGAGGCTGCTCCAAAAAATCATTGCAAGAAGCAAACACGAGGAGCATAGCTCCACAATATATAATTTTATTCAGTTTCATCTTTGTTGAGATTAGAAGGTAATGTTCACACCTATTGTATACACATGGGCCGTGGGATATCCACCATAGTCTACACCGATGGCCGAGGCTCCACCAGGAACACTTGAATTTCCATTGGCGATCTCAGGAGAGTACCCCGAATAGTAGTTGTCAAAACGCAAAAGGTTCTCGCATGAAACATACACGCGTGCGCGCTGTAGGACTTTTGTCTTCCAGGGAATGGTGTAGCCAATCGTCAAATTTTTTATACTCAAGTAATCAGAACTCCAAAGCCAACGTGAATCGACCTGTCCGCCTGTAGTACTACTAAAGATATAAGGTGTCATTCCATCACCTGTCTCCGTCTCACTCCACCAGGAATTTGTCCAGCAATCCATCACATTACCACTTGCTCCCATGGATGGACGATCAATGGCTCTACCCAATGTTCCAAGAATTTTGCCTCCCAATTGCGCCGTGATTAGCATAGATGCATCAAATCCTTTCCACTGAATAGTGTTAGTAATGCCAAAGGTCCATTTAGGAGTAGGCTGACCAAGAAAGACACGATCGGCATCAAGGGCGATATTGCCATCGTGGTTCACATCCTGATAACGGATATCACCCGGTTTGTTTGTTTTTCCTTGAAACGTCACACTTTTCACACCACATTCCTTAGCATAATCATCGAGCTCTGCCTGAGATTTCCATACTCCAACAGCTTTATACATATAGAAGGCATTGACAGGATGGCCCTTGGCCAGAATGTTAGACGCGTTAGCTCCATCGCCCACACCGTTGTAGCCTGAATAAATAGGCGTATTATCAACGCCAAGTGATACCACCTCGTTAGTATTATACGATGCATTAAAAGAGGTGTCCCATTTGAAGTTTCCGGTCAAATTATGAGTATTGAGCTCTATGTCCAATCCCTGATTTTTAATTTCTCCAAGATTTCCCCAAATGGTAGTAAAACCAGAAGCTCCAGCTACGGGAATCTGATATAGCAAGTCTTTTGTGCGTTTCGTATACCAATCTAAAGATAACTGGATACGATTTTTTAGGAGTCCGAAATCGAATGCCAAATCCGTAGAGTGAGTCTTTTCCCATCCCAGATCAGTATTGCCAAGTGAGTTAGCATTGTATCCGGCAGCACCAGCATAGGTGACTGCAGCCAGCGTGGCATAGGCAGCCGTGTTGGAGATATTATTGTTACCAGTAACGCCGTATGAAGCACGTAACTTAAAGCTATCCCACCAAGTAAGATTCCATTTTTTCCAGAAGTTTTCCTCGCTGACTACCCATCCGGTACTCAAAGCAGGGAAAACGCCCCATTTGTTATCACCTCCGAAAACAGAACCGCCATCATAGCGGAGAGATGCTGAAAGCAAATAGCGCCCGGCAAAATTGTAGGATGCCCGACCGAAGACCGATACAAGATTATCAGGTGTAGACTCTGTCACTGTATTAACATTGGGCGTTACAATACTTCCATTGAACGAACCCGTTACAGCATCATTGGCAAAAGGAGCCCTATAGCTCTGATTAGTACTAAAACCAACACTACTGTTCTCTCGTGAAGTACCCATCATTAGGCTTAGTCCATGCTTTCCGAAGTCATGATCATAATTGACCAATGCCTGAAGCAATGTCGACCAAATGCGTGAGGTGGAGTGTCCACCACTTGATTGTGTACCTTCCCCCGTTGTCCAGTTAGCACTGGTACTGGTGAATGTGTAGCTCTGTCCATCGACATCATAATAGTTGGCTGCTCCGGAAAACTCTATCTTCAAATCTTTAATTGGGGTTATGCGTAGGAAAGCGTTACCCACAAAGTTAATCCGGTTATTACGGTTGATATTCTGCTCCAAAGTAGCGAGGGGAGATGCTGATCCTGCCCAATTATAAATCAAATAGGGCTGGCGGTTGGTATAGTAACCGGCATCACTCTCGGCAACTGGTGTAGATGATACTATCTGATGCAACATAGCATCCTTGCCATTGGCGACACCGGCGCCATTAGTGATAATGTATGTAGGAGCGAGATTCAGCCCAATGGTCAGATACTGATTAATCTTGCTTTCCACATTGGCACGAAGATTAAATCGTTGGTAATCAGTACCCACGACAATGCCATTTTGCTTCATATACCCACCTGACACCATATAAGATATAGCATCTGTTCCACCAGAAACAGAGATATCATAGTTGTTTACCATCGCTTGACGAAAACAGCGGTCCTGCCAGTCAAGTAATGCTAAGTTACCTTCGTCACCTTTAATGGTATAGTTATGGGCTGTAGCGATACTTGGGTCAAGATATTGGTACCATCTGTTATCAAGAATAACAAGATAGTTGGGCTTTGACATAGACCCACCGATATTGGACATTCGTGTGGCATTATCATCAGTTATACTGGCACTAGTCACACCACGAGCAGACGCAAGATTCAAATAATTTTGGTCATTCCATTGCATTTTAAACTTCATCCATTCCTGTGCTGTCATGATATCAAGCTTCTTCTCCGGTGTCTGGAAACCGACACTACCATTAAAAGTCACAGTTGGCTTAGCATTCTTTCCATGCTTAGTCGTTACAATTACAACACCATTACTTCCTCGACTTCCGTAGATGGCAGCAGAAGCAGCATCTTTCAAGACTTCTATGCTTTGAATATCATTAGGATTTAGGTTGCTAATTGAGGTCTGTGGAACGCCATCTACCACATAAAGAGGGTCTGAACTTGCGTTCACAGAAGCCGCACCACGTACACGAATCTGTTGATCGGCTCCAGGCTCACCACTTATAGTACGTACAGTAACACCAGCCAGCTGACCTTGCAAGGCCTGCTCGGCACGGGCCAACGGACGATCCTGAATACCTTTGTTGTCCATTTTAGAAACAGCCGATGTCAAATCACGCTTCTTAACAGAGCCATAACCAATAACAATGACTTCATTTAGATTCTGATTGTCTTCGTCAAGCGTAATTGCAATTGGTGTACTGCCTTTTACGGTCACTGTTTTGCTCACAAATCCCACATACGAAACAATGAGGGATTGCCCATCTTTCACGTTGTTAATTAGGAAATGTCCGTCAACATCGGTCACTGCACCTACAGAAGCCCCTCGTACCTGAACACTTGCACCAATGATAGGATTATCATTGACATCTACTACTGTTCCTGTAACTTGCCTCTGTGCATAGGTATACGTTGCACACAGCATAAAAGAAAAAAGGAACAACATTCGAGCAAGACTGCCCAAGAACACTTTGTCCTTTAATCGTTTAGTCATAAGTTTAAAATTAGTTTTTAGTTAAAGTTTATAATCTTTCATTTTAAGAGCTCATAATTCTTTTGATTAAAATAACATTGAAATTAATCATTGAATTATTGCCATTATCGTGTTTTTTGTTTTCTTCAACAGAATAGTCACTTAGGATAATAGATTATCATCCAATTAGGTAAGGTAAGAAAGATGAGACAATGAGCACAACAATGCCCACAATGAGTACGCCGATTGTAGAACGCGAGCAACCTTTCCATTCCTTGAGGATGATGCCCCAGACATTGGAAAACACCACATTGAGTGCCATAAGAATACAGAATGCAAGCGTCATAAGCGTTGGAGAGGACGTGAGGAAGCCTTTTCCTAGCGACAGTCCGAAGAACTGGCTGTACCACAATGCACCAGCTAAAGCAGTGAACAGAAGATTGTTGCCCCACACGTGACCTTTTGCATAGTCACCCCATGTATGATTTTTCTGGTTCTGATAGAAGCAGTAAATAGCGTTGGTAACAAATCCGCCAACAGTGACCAAAAGCGTTGCCGGTAACGTCTTGTAAATATCGGGTGTCAAGTCGCCAAAGTTAATATCCTTGCCGAACTCCAAACCAACATTGAAACATCCACTCATCAGACCAGCAAGCAGAGCAATGGCCACGCCTTTTGGGAAATTAAAGTCCTTCACGGCAGCCCTTTTTTCTTCATCAGAAAGAGAAGAGGCCTTCATGGAGCCAGCCACGCCAATGATGGCAATACCCACCAACGTAACGACTACTCCAAGGATAACGGCAAATGTCAGTGATTCCAAGGCATTGAGTTCTGGGAAGAACGCATTGATTAGAACAGGGCCCATTATGGTTCCCAGGGCTGCACAAGTACCCAAAGCAATAGACTGACCCAAAGCTACTCCGAGGTAACGCATGGATAGCCCAAAGGTTAGACCACCCACTCCCCAGAGAACTCCAAAGAAGATGGTCATCCAAACATTAAACGAATTGGCGGTTACAAAAAGCTCAAAAAGACTATGCCCAGCAGGAACGGCAAGCAGAGCTCCTAAAAAGGGGAATACCAGCCATGCAAAAACACCTTGCACAATCCAATAACTTTCCCAACTCCAGTCCTTTATTTTATTGATTGGTACGTAGCAGCTACTCTGACAGAACGCACCAATGGCAATGATCAGTAGTCCAATAATAATTTCCATAATTGTAGTACTAAACTGCCTCCTGTACCCTCCCCGACTGCCATAAGCAAGAAACGGGGTCGTGATTCAATTTGATTCACGCTGTGATTCAATTTGATTCATGGCGTAATTCAATTTGAATCACAGCGTGAACTAATTTGAATTACAACATTATCTAAATGAAGTCACACTATCAATTATGCCGAATCACAATCGGGGAAGTACAGAATTAACAGTCCTAAGGTAAATTACTTGCGTTTGAAAGTTACCATTTGCTCGTATTTTTCGATGTCAGCGATAAAATCTTCAGCAACCGGCACGTTATGAGTGAGGTTGTAATAGTCGTAGACAGCACCCATAGGCATAGTCTTTGCCTCCTCAAGAAGAGCGAGACGCTGGAACAGCTTACCCTCATCCTCATAGCTACGCAATTGGTCTAGTGGCTCAAGGAAAGCCTGAAGCAGACTCTTCTGTGTAGCCCTCACGCCGATGATGTAAGCACCAATGCGGTCAATAGAAGCATCGAAATAGTCAAGTCCAATATGTGCGCGGTTGAGAGCGTCAGCACGAACCAACTCTGAGAAGAGATTACGAGTGTTGTCATCGAACAATGTCACGTGATCTGAATCCCAATGCATAGGCCTAGACACATGAAGCATCAGCTCAGGAACGAAAAGCAACAATGAAGATACAGCATCGCTCACATTCTCAGTAGGCTCATAATGACCGGTATCCAAGGTATACATCAAGTTGTTCTTGGCGCAATAACCAGCTACAAAGTCGTGTGATCCCACAGTATAAGCCTCAAGACCAATACCAAATAGCTTGGCTTCCAGGCAGGTCTTCATGTTTGGCAACTCCTCTGTGAGAATCTCATCGAGAGACTCTTTGAAGATCTTACGATAGCGATACTTATCAACAGTATAATCTTTAGAACCATCATGCACCCAGATGTTCATGATACATGGGTCTTCCTGATACTCACCCATTGCGTCAGCCACACGACGGCAACGCTTGGTATGCTCGATCCAGAAGTCACGGATGGCTTTATCTGGGTTAGACAACGATAGGCTGCCACTCTTAGGGTGTGAGAAAGAAGTTGAATTGAAGTCGAGCTTCATATTCTGTTCCTTAGCCCATTGCATCCAGCTTTCAAAATGCTTGGGGTCCACCTGGTCGCGATCTACAAGCTTATCGCCGAAGTCGCCATAAGTTTCATGCAGATTGAGACGGAAGGTACCAGCGAGCAGAGAGTTAACTTTCTCGATGTCTTCGCGCACCTCAGCGATGTTGCGTGCACGTCCAGGGAAGTTGCCCGTTGTCATGATGCCACCAGAAGCAGCCTCGCCACGCTCAAATCCCACCACGTCGTCCGTTTGCCAGCAATGCAGTGAAATAGGCGTTTTCTCAAGTGTCTTCAGCGCAGCATCAGTGTCAACGCCCAGCTCTGCATAGCGTTCCTTGGCAAGAGCATAATTCTTTTCAATAAATTCTGATTTCATGTTCAAATAGTTTTTTAGCTCTTTTCATCCATTACTATTGCTAGCCGAACTCACCATTTAATAAGATTATCCGCAAGGAACAGTAAAGATGTTCAAGCTATGGTTTATATTTATAGTTAGTTTTCTATATTAAATTATGGAAAAATCAATTTCCACCTAATGTACTTTATAGCCTAAAGAAATCCTTGGCAAGTCTGCGACAACATGATTGAAGCCTTAGTTTGCAGTTACTTTGCAATATTTCTCATAGCCAGCATCCCACATCGCACTATCTTGTGGCATAAAGTGACGAAGTTCAACCGAGTCTGCTATGATGGCACGCATATCCCACACATCGGCAACATGGCCACCCGCCTTTGCCTGCAACATGACATTGCCAATTGCTGTAGCTTCCTGGGGGCCTGCAAGAACCTCAACACCACAACTATTTGCAGTGAACTGGTTGAGCATAGCATTCATTGAACCACCTCCAATAACATGGAGCGCTGTGATGTCAAACGAAGCAAACTCCTTCAGCCATGTGAAAATCTGCCTATAGCGCAGAGCAAGAGACTCAAAGATGCAGCGTAAATACTCTCCATGACTCTGTGGTACTGGTTGACCGGTGCGCTCACAATACAGGCGGATTGCTTCCGTCATTGACTTCGGATTAGCAAAAGCCGAATCGTCAGGATTGATGATACTGCGGAAGGGTTCCACATCAAGTGCAGATTTTTGTAGCTCGGTATGACTCATTTCACTAGCCTCAGGCCACTCCTGACGACAACGCTCATAAAGCCACAAGCCACAGATGTTCTTCAGAAAACGTGTTGTTCCCTCAATACCACCCTCATTGGTAAAGTTGAGTTCGTAACTCTTATCGTTGATAATGGCATGCTTTGTCTCAATGCCCATAAGACTCCATGTTCCAGAGCTCAGGTAGGCGAACTTCTCGTTGGAAGCAGGCACTGCTGCCACAGCACTTGCAGTGTCATGTCCTGCCACGGCTATCACCGGCACGTCACCAAGCCCTGTGAGTTGTTTTACCTCCTCACATAGTGTCCCGATCTGCGTAGAAGGGGCTGTCATTTGTCCGAATTGGTCGCGCTTTAGACCAAGACTCTCTACGAGTTCGATATCAAGGTCACCTGTAGCTGGATTAAGAATCTGTGAAGTTGAGGCAACAGTGTATTCGCAAATGGCTTTGCCTGTTAACATGTAGCTCAGTGCATCTGGCATGAAGAGAATTTTATCGGCATTGGCAAAAGCAACGTTGCCATCCCGACGCATCTGATCCAACTGAAACAGCGAGTTGAAATTCATGAACTGTATGCCCGTCTTGTCGTAGACTTTTTGCTTGGGCATTGATTCGGCAAAGTAGTGGTCCATGGCATGTTCAGTATGGGGATCGCGATAAGCCAGTGGATTACGCAAAAGTTGTCCATCCTTACCAACACACACAAAATCACATCCCCAAGTGTCAATGCCAATGCTTGACAGCTCGATATTGCGGTCATTAGCCAGTTTCAATCCACGAATGATTTCTTGGTACAGGGCAAAAATGTCCCAATACACATGCCCGGTGGCATGAATAAGGTTATTGTTGAATCGCGTCAGTTCCTCTAACGCTATGCTACCATTATTTAGTGTGCCGATTATGGTCCTGCCGCTGGTGGCTCCAAGGTCAACAGCGAAGAAATGAGAATTCTTCATTTATACAATAGCTAGTATGGTTCTTTGTTTTAATTATTAGTTGTATAGTGCAAAAATAAAGCATTTTGGATTTCACCAACATAATTATTTGATTTATTAGCCCTCTGTTTTGAGATTTTGGTTAACTTTGCTACGATTTAATAAAACGGCGAATGTATTCGCTACTACATCTAATCATCCACTAATCAACGTATAAATGTCTTCACTAACCATTGCTATTATCATCACGTTTTGCGTGGGCTACATGTTTATAGCCATTGAAAGTGTAACTAAAGTGAACAAAGCAGCCATCTCATTAATGATGTTCGTACTTTGCTGGTCACTGTTTATGATTTCACCTGACAGCTACATTTCTGGATTCTCTGGACAGGAGCTTATTGACGAAGTGAGTGCAGTTATCGAGCGACATCTCGGTAGTACAAGCACCACACTGTTTTTCTTAATGGGTGCTATGACCATTGTGGAGATTGTAGACCAGAATGGCGGCTTCAACTGGGTTCGCTCAGCGCTGAAGACCAAAACCAAGCGGTCGCTCCTATGGCGTATTGCTATCATGGCCTTCTTTCTGTCATCAATCCTTGATAACCTCACTACAGCCATCGTGATGATTATGATTCTGCGCAAATTGGTACATAATCATAAAGACCGCCTCATCTTTGCAGCTCTTATAATCATCGCTGCAAACTCTGGTGGTGCATTCTCCCCCATTGGCGACGTGACCACAATCATGCTATGGAACAAGGGAGTCATCACTGCCTTGGGTGTCATCTCCGAGATATTTATCCCTTCGATCGTTTCGATGATGGTGCCTGCTTTCATCATGCAATACTCTCTTCACGGAAACCTTGACAACGATGAGGAAATGTCACTACGCAGTGACTATAAACTTTTCGACTTTACAAGCCGACAGCGTAAGGCTGTCTTTATCATAGGTGTTGGCGGTCTTATTACCGTTCCAGTGTTTAAAGCCATCACCAATTTACCACCATTTGTTGGCATTCTGCTAGTGCTGAGCGTGCTTTGGATAACTACCGAGGTCTTCTATCACCATCTGCAGAAAGGCGACGTTATTGGAGGCACGAAGAAAAGGGTAACAAATCTACTCCACAATATCGATATGTCTACTATCCTTTTCTTCCTTGGCATTCTTATGGCCGTAGCCTGTTTGGAGGAAGTTGGCGTACTGACCGCACTAGGAAAAGGATTGAATATAGCTTTCAACGGCAATCACTATGCTGTGACAGGCATCATCGGATTGCTCTCCAGTATTATCGACAACGTACCACTCGTTGCTGGTTGTATGGGCATGTACCCGATCGCACCCACAGGCGACATGGCCGTAGATGGTATCTTCTGGCAGTTGTTGGCCTACTGTGCAGGTGTCGGCGGCTCTATTCTTATCATCGGTTCAGCTGCCGGAGTGGTGGTTATGGGCTTGGAAAAGATCACTTTCGGATGGTATATGAAGCACGTAAGTTGGATTGCTTTGGTAGGCTATCTGATGGGTATACTCTGTTATTGGATCATCCGCAACTTCATCGTTACTACTCCATTATAAAGATTACAAGCAGCTCCTTCATTTGAGGGAGCTGCTTGTAATTTTGTTTTATCTTTCCTTATGGATGGTCAAGCAACCCGATACAAGATTCATGACCATAGCCTTCTGTCTCTTTCGCATCTGAAACATTTCACAAATCATATGGAATAGGAGACTAAACCTTATCTCCAACTTCACTAATAGCGAAGTTCGACCAATCTAGAGCCCGACTTATAGTATTGGTAATTGGGTGCCACCAATAACTGCCCGAGGGCTTCCATGGGAGCGGCACTCGCACTATAAATGTAAATTTGCCCACCACTTACAGAAATGTTACCATCAGCCTTCAAACCTTTTGGCGATGAAAGCCCTTGGCTTCCAAAAGTCACAATA
>Ga0183095_10988_pt1 | contig 39292 bp, 35 predicted proteins | sample BioMet4_FD_130346 | JGI IMG/M metagenome (GOLD analysis project Ga0183095, IMG submission 130346) | Microbial communities from bioreactor (seeded with sewage sludge) at LBNL, California, USA - Biofuel metagenome 4 (v2) (version 3) | ecosystem: Engineered > Bioreactor > Anaerobic > Unclassified ...
TCGAAGTGGTCATAACGGGACTGACTCGAAATCAGTTGAACCGCAAGGTTCCGTGGGTTCGAATCCCACCCGCTCCGCCATCGAAAAGCCAGTAACCATGCGGGGTTGCTGGCTTTTTCTTTATGCCGGAATGGTGTTCTGAGCGGACTTTTTCGCTGTTCTCTCCATTTTTCTGGAGAGAACGGCTACTGCACTGCAAGTCCCAAGCCATTAAGCATTGCGTCAGCCGAAGAAATCTTTGAATTGTAATCGAGATGCGCATAGATGTTTGCCGTGGTCGAGAAATCGCTGTGTCCGAGCCAGTCCTGAATCTGCTTCATGGGAACGCCGTTTGCAAGCATGAGCGAGGCGCAGCTATGTCTCAAATCGTGAAATCTGATCTCTCGAAGCTCATTTGCCCGAAGCAGCTTGCGGAAGCTCTCTGTAACATAATGGGGCTTGATCAGATCGCCAATCTCGTTGATACAGACATATTCCTGATATTCCCTGATGTAGGACCGCCCACAAAGTCTGCGGTTTTCCGCCTGCTCTTCCTTGAGTGCCAGCAACCGCGTTTTCACAAACGGAACAAGCGGCAGCGTTCTCATGCTGGACTTTGTCTTCGTCGTATCGGAGGCAACCAGCGTAAGCTTTCCGTCAATATCGCATGAAGTAACGGTATGTCGGATGGTCAGTGTGTCATGCTCAAAGTCAATGGCATCCCATTTCAATCCGATTGCCTCACTTCTGCGAAGACCGTAAAAAGCCCCAAACAAGATCGGGATTTCCAGCTTGGTTCCTTTCGATGCAGCGAATAAAGCGTTCATTTCATCTGCATCGTAGAAGCTCCCGACAAAGTGTTCTTTCTTAGGTCTCTCCACCTTGTCTGCCGGATTGACAGGGATCAAATCCATCTTCACGGCATATTTCAAAGCCTTGTGAATATTTGCGTGGTAGTGGATGACGGAACAAGCACTGACTCGATCAAGCTCTTTCAGATAGAAGTCCTGAATATCCTTCGCGGTCAAACCTTGAAGGGTTGTCTTCTTTTCGCGGAAATAAGGAGAGATAACACGCTTCACCATGTTGGTATAAGAAGCGTATGTCGGAACTGCAATGGAGCTTTTCACGACACGAAGCCATTGCTCCATAAAGTCTGCAAAAAGGATTTCGCTTGTCACCGGCTCATCCGGCTGAAAGGTACGGCGTTTCTCAGCAAGAATTGCCTCAGCCCGTTTCTTGTTGCCCTTCACAGTTAAGCCGGTTGACATCCATTTGGTCTTTCGATTCCCAAGAGAATCATTATAGTTTAGTACAGCATAAAAATAGCCATTCTTCTCACGAAGATGCCCTGCTACCATAAAAATACCTCCTTCTTCGCAGCAGAGACACCTACCGTCAACTGGGAACCTAGACGTTGTTTTTCATCAGGCCCAGCAGCGTGATCAGCGTCAGCGTCGTCAAGGTGATGGAAAATGTTACCGTCTCAATGTTACGGCGCAGCTCGCTGCGATTTCCCGTCAGGACGGCATAGTGCAGGGCGAAATTGAACGAACCGATAACAAAGAAAACCACGGTGATAAGCTCAACCAGTTCGCTGTGATAGTACAAAATACTTTGGCTCATCGGCGCGAAACCGCCGGTGCTCCATGCGGACATAAAAATCCACATGGCGTGCAGGAAAGCCCTGTCGGGCGCCAAACCCTCAAAAATGAAGGCAATGGTCATGACCACCGTCCCGATCGCAAGATAGATCAGGCTGATGAGCCAGATTTGTCTTGATGTACTGACTGCGTTGGGAAAAAGCTTCTCATCCTTTCCTTCGCCGACGTACATCTTGTAAGCGACGCTCTGATCCTTCATAAGAAAAGTTAATGCCAGCACCACCATGCCCTGCCCTCCGACAAAGGTAAGCAGGTGCCTCCACATGTTAATGCCGTTGGACAGGTGATCCATATCCTGTACCAGGCAGAGCCCGGTGGTGGTGAGACCGCTCATCACATCGAAACAGCAGTCCAGATACGACAGGTAATTACCGGAGAAATAGTATGGCAAAGCGCACAGCAGCGTGCCCAAAAGCCACGCGCCGGACGCTACCACCGTGCCCTCGCCGAAGCTCAGTCTGACGCTTTTATACCGGGAGGCTCCAAAGATCATCCCGATCCCGGCGAGTACGGTAATGGATGCCGTCGCCAGAAAGATTACAAGAATCCTCCACTCTGAATAAAACGCGGAAACCAAAGCGGGCAAAAGCTGCAGCGCCCCCAGCGCCGTTATGATGAGCCCGATGTAATAACACATCGGGTATATTTTGTTGATCGGTTTTTCTATTGTCATGGCGTTTTTTTGCTCCTCATATAAAAATTGCCACGAGCAATCCTATCATCATCATACCCACCGCAAATAGTATTTCTGACAGTATTCCTGCCGCTATTCTCTTAATCCGCTTCATTTCAATTCCTTCTTCAGCCGTTTGCGGGTTGGCTCAGCGCGGCTGCAAGCTCCGCTTCGCCGCCCCAAACAACAACCATGTCGCCTGCTTCCAGACAGGTGGTGCCGCCGGGGATGATCGCCTGATCCGCGCGCAAAACGGCAATAATGATAAGTCCTTTGGGAAGACTCAGGTCTTTCAGGCATTTGTGTTCAAACGCCGAGCCCTGCCCAACGGTAAATTCACGCAGCCGCACGTCGCACGACCTGTCCTTAAGCAGCTTGTTCACATCCGCCCAGTCGAGTTCCTGATTAATGATCCCGGCAATACGTTCTGTGCTGCTGATAACGGAATCTACTCCGAGCTTTTCAAACACCCTGATGTTTTTGGGATTTTTAACTCTTGAAATTGTTTGCTTAACCCCGAAATAATCCTTCGCAAGCTGGCACGCGACGAGATTATTCTGGTCATGCCCGGTCACGGCCACAAGAACATCGGTATCGAAGATCCCGGCCTCCCGCAGGCACTCGATGTCGGTGCCATCGCCGCACGTTACCTCGATGTGCCTGGGGCCGAGGTTGGAAGTGATCTGTTCACAGCGTGAACGGTTTTCTTCGACGATCATGATGCGATGGTTTTCAACAGACAGCGACTTCGTCAGGTAATAGCCAACATTTCCGCCGCCGATAATCATAATCCTCATTTGTCCGCCTCCCCTTTCTTCAGCGCGGTGAAAAAGGATTCCACCGTGAGTGTGGCTGAGCAAACCGTCCGAAGCTTCATGGCCGTCATGGCGCGCTGCTTCTCCGAATCGTCTACCTGCGCGATTACAAGCGGGATCTGATAAAGCTGCTGCGCGATCTGCGCGACCATAATGTTTGTATTGTCGTCATTCGTAACCGCCGCCAGAGCATCCGCTTTCTCGATGCCCGCTTGTTTGAGAACGTCTTCATCGATTGGTATTCCGGTAATCGTCATACAGTTTGAGCCGCTGCCAAGCCGCGAAAAGTTATTGATGTCCCGATCTATTACAACGACGTCATTTCCTTCTTCAGAGAGCCTGTTTACAAGAGCGGCCCCAACCTTGCCGCATCCGGCTATGATTATGTACATAATTTTCTACCGCCCTTCTGTACTCAATGAAATTGGCAGTCGCTTTCGAAGTAGGCACAGCGGTGCTGCATGGCAAAGCATCCGAAACACTCCAGATTCCATGACGGCGGCGCATATGTGGGATCAAGCGCGTATGCCGCGCGAAAGTGTTTCATGGCTTCAGCATGACGGTCCTCGCTTTCCAGCAAAAGTCCCATCAGGTTATGCGGGATTGCGTCATGCGGATGTTCAAACATCGAGGTGCAGAGCAGCGCCTCACATTCCTTATATTTTTTATCAACGATAAGCTCTTTCGCCTGCTTTATTGTCGGCATAAAGTCGTCTTCCATAAAGGAGCCTCCTTATTTCTTGATTGGCTGCATCATAATGCCTGCGCCGTAAGCGTGCCATTAGAAAAGCATGCGGCAATGTTAAAAATTTGTTAGGAGAACCCGGGGGGTACCGTTTTCAGAATGCTGATTCCCCGTCCGTGAAATCAAAGCTCTGCGCAGCAAACCAGGCGGCGCTCAGGGTACGGAGCTGATCGCCTCATAACAGCGCTTCGCGGATAGACGAACTTGCCCCCGGAAAAGACGGACGCTTGATGCGTCCATTTTTTCCGTTTGCATTTCCGCGAACCGCAGGGCCGTTTCCTATTGACAAAACTTGATTTGACGCATATACTGATAATATATCAAATAATCTTGATATGAGGTGATATCTTGGCAGCGGATTATGAAGAGCACGCGAGGGTGTTCAGGGCACTGTGCGACGAGAAACGGCTGAGGATACTCGAGCTTCTGCGGGGCGGAGAAAAATGCGCCTGCGTTTTGCTGGAGCAGCTGGACCTGGGACAGTCGGGGCTTTCCTACCACATGAAGATTCTGGTTGAGTCGGGCGTTGTGGAGAGCCGGCAGGAAGGGAAATGGACACACTACAGAATCAGCGAAAAAGGCAGCGCCCATGCCGCGGAGCTGCTGAAGGAGCTGACAACCCCGAACCCGATACCGGAAGAAAATATTTGCTGCAAAAAATAACAGCCCTCGTCCGGAGGGCTGTTATTCAGGGGGATGAATCAAAATTGTTTGATATGTAGATCTTATTATCAAAAAGTGAGGTTTCTGTTTATGGAAATATTGAAAGCGGTCTGGGACTTCTTCCAATATCAGATTCTCGGCATGAGATGGCTGGACGGGGTGATCGCGGGCGGCCTTTCCGCCATGGGACTTGACACGTCCACCCGTCTGATCGGAAGCATTGAATTTTTTCTCTACGATGTCATTAAAATTACCGTACTGCTGTGTTTTTTGATCTTTCTTATCAGTTACATCCAGAGTTACTTCCCGCCGGAGCGCAGCAAGAAGATTCTCGGGCGGTTTCACGGGATTTGGGCAAACTGCATATCGGCGCTTCTGGGTACCGTGACGCCGTTCTGTTCCTGCTCTTCCATTCCGCTGTTTATCGGCTTCACCTCCGCCGGGCTCCCGGTCGGCGTGACGTTTTCGTTTCTGATTTCCTCCCCGATGGTGGACCTGGGGTCGCTGCTCCTGCTGATGAGCATTTTCGGCGCAAAGGTCGCTATCATCTATGTAGTCGTCGGTCTGATCGTCGCGGTCGTCGGCGGCACGATCATCGAGAAGCTCCACATGGAGAAATATGTCGAGAGCTTTATTCTCACGGCCGGCAGCGTGGATATCGAATCGCCGGACCTGACAAAAAAGGACCGGGCGGTCTACGCGAAGGAGCAGATGCTGTCCACCTTCAAAAAGGTGTTTCCGTATATCCTGATCGGCGTGGGTATCGGCGCTGTGATCCACAACTGGATTCCAGAAGCGTGGGTGGAGCTTGTACTCGGCAGCAACAACCCGTTCGGCGTGATCCTGGCAACGCTTGTCGGCGTCCCGATGTACGCCGATATCTTTGGCACTATTCCGATCGCGGAGGCTCTGCTGTCCAAGGGGGCGCAGCTCGGCACCATTCTGTCGTTCATGATGGCCGTTACCACGCTGTCGCTGCCGTCCATGATTATGCTCCGCAAGGCGGTCAAGCCGAAGCTGCTGGCGCTGTTTATCACCATCTGCACGGTGGGCATTATCCTCGTAGGTTACTTTTTCAACGCGATCCAGGGATTTATAATATAGGAGGGAACTATTATGGCAAAGACCTGGTATCCAGTGATCGACTACGCATCCTGCATCGAGTGCGGAACCTGCTCAAATTTTTGCCCGCATCAGGTCTATGACAGGGCGAAGTCTCCCACACCAGTGGTAACCAACCCCATAGGTTGCGTGGATCATTGCCACGGCTGCGGGAACAAATGTCCCGTCGGCGCTATTACCTATGTTGGCGACAACACCGGCTGGGAGCCGCCTCACGGAAAGGTGCCGGAAGCATCCGCGCCTTGCTGCGGGAACAAATAAAAAGCAAAAGGGAAATAAATAATGATTTTTTTCAATAGAAAAAAATGCATACCGGAACCCGCTTTGAGTATGAAGGATGCTTTTTCCCTGATACGGGAGGACGAAGAATATGCAAGAGAGTGCAGCTTCAATTTTGAGAAGCTTCATTGCAGCGGATGCCCGAATTCATGCAGTATCTCCACCGTTAAGTGTACCCGAGGAAGGAAAATGAAAGCGGTATTCGAGAAACTGCTCGATCAGATTTCATAATTTCCTGCCCCATACTGCAATAATTAAATAAACAAGAAGTAAAGGAGAAATCACTATGTCACTGTTTGGAAAGAAAAGCAAAGATGAAGGAACAGCCTCCTGCTGCTGCGGCGGGGACTGCGATGCGGAAAGCATGGCAAAGGCCGAGAGCGCCAAAACCGGGGGCGCGAGCGTGAAAGTGCTTGGCAGCGGCTGCGCCAAGTGCAACGCGCTGGAGGCCGCGACAAAAGAGGCCCTGGGAAAGCTCGGCATGGATACGACGATCGACCACGTGACCGATTTCTCACAGATCGCCGCTTACGGCGTGATGTCTACCCCGGCCCTTGTCGTGGACGGCAAAGTGGTTTCCTATGGCAAGGTCTTAAAAACCGATGAAGTTGTAAAGCTTCTGCAAAAAATCAGATAGGATCCAGGGAGCGCTTGTATGGAAAAAAGCAAGGCCGCGGGAATCGGATTCTTTGAAAAGTATCTGACACTGTGGGTCATCCTGTGCATGGCCGCCGGTGTGCTGATCGGGAAATTTCTTCCCGGTATTCCGGCATTTCTCGGGCGCTTCGAGTACGCGAATGTATCCATTCCGATTGCCATTCTCATCTGGCTCATGATCTACCCCATGATGCTCAAGGTCGATTTCCAGAGCATCAAAAACGTCGGCAAAAACCCGAAAGGTTTATTCGTCACCTGGGTGACCAACTGGCTCATCAAGCCTTTTACCATGTTCGGCATCGCGTGGCTGTTTTTCTTCGTGATTTTCAAAAAGCTCATCCCGGAGGATCTTGCGCGCAGTTATCTGGCCGGGGCGGTTTTGCTTGGGGCAGCCCCCTGCACCGCCATGGTGTTTGTCTGGAGCCATCTGACAAAAGGGGATCCCGCCTATACGGTGGTTCAGGTGGCTACAATCGATGAACGCCTGCACATCGCCCGTGATCTGCTTCGCCAGGGCAAAGGCTTTCTTGTTATAGACAACCAGGAAGACCGTCATCTCGTGCGTAAGCAGGAACTTTGTGATCTCCGCCACGGCGATGGACAGAGCCTCCTCCTTGGGGAATTGATATGACCCGGCGGAGATTAGCGGGAACGCCATGGATTCGCAGTCGTTTTCTGCCGCCAGCGCCAGAGAATTGCGGTAGCAGTTGGCCAGTACCTCCCGCTCCCCACTCTCGCCCTCGTCCCACCATGGGCCGACAGTCTGGATCACAAACTTTGCTTGCAAATCGTGGCCGCGGCATAGCCGTGCTTCGCCCCTGGGAATGTCGCCGATGCACTCCCGCTCCAGAATCAGGCCCGGGCCCGCCGCCAGATTGATGGCGGTGTCCACGCCGCCGCCGATCTGCACATGGGGATTGGCCGTATTGACGATGGCGTCCACTTCCATCTTTGTAATGTCGTTTCGTACGATATGAAAAGGCATCTATCATACCTCCAGTCGTTTTTAGGTGGCTTACCATCAGCCCCGATATGGCTCCCATAGGCCGAACAAACATGGATCAGTTAAGTCTATTTTACTGATTTTACCGGTTTTGTCCAGCCTTATTGTGATCTTGACCTCGACCGTTTCTGCCTCCAGCTACTGTACGGAGATCACACCTAATGTATCCTCCGGGATGAATAGACCGGCTGTGCAAGGCTTTGCTGCCGCCTCTCCGTTCATGTACATGCTATCAGGGCTCGACTTGCCTACGGGCGCCTTGACTAGCACCCAAGCTCGTGCGACACGCAACCCCTCCAGCCGACCTTTTTCCCGGTAATACTCTGTCAGCGTCTGCTTGCCGGCTCTGGGCTGTAGAACCCACTGGGACGCCCACACGCATTTATTGGAAAAAACGTCGAGCATCTGCTCAAAGTTATGCCGTGATAGAGCGCTGGTCAGTTTCCCCCGTCTGCCCCGAATAGTTCCTTTCTCCATGCTTCAGCTCGTCTGTGGCATTCGTCTTCTTCGCGTTTTCTAATCTCATCGATCGACTCGTCCTCAAAATGAAGGACGGAGATTTCTAGCAGCGTTTCCAGTACAATGACCCCGCAGTGGGTCTCATAGATTGCGTTCATCCAGCAGCCGCCGCTGAAATAGCGTTGCTCCGTATTATTATCCACGCCAGCCGCATCGAGGATCCCATAGTCTTCCTGCATAAACCGGTCTATTAGCGATCTCAGCGTATCCGCAAGACCCGGCGTGTCCGTAAGCATGGCTTCCAGCCTGTCCGATATGTATAGGTCCGGTATTCTAAACAGGAACGCCCCGTCAAATCCTGAGATTCGTTCCGGGTGCGGAAGGCCGCCGAAGCCCTTGCTTACCGCTTCGGCAATGGCCTTTCTGTCCTTTTCCTCACACTGAAAGAATAATTTCACTCTTAATCTCCTTTACTCATCGGTGTCCGACACTCGTTCAGGTACCTGTTGGCCTCCGTTTCGCTCATGCCGAAGCACTCCGTCAGTCCCTCCCTGATGACGCGCAGATATTCATCTTGGGGCTCGGTCTGTGCGTACAGTGTACTACTTGTCAGCGTCCGAATCTCGCGGCCCAGCCCCGATGGGTCGGTAATAGCGATCTCATCGTTGTACCAGTCCTTACCTTCCTGAGCTTGTATTTCACAAAGCTGATCTCTTTGGATCAGGTAGAGTCGCATATGCACGTCCTCATTGCCCGCAGGGTCATAGAAGGCCACGCCGCCACCGCCCCATGTTCTGCTGTTCCTTGCAAAGTACAAGCGTCCCTTTACGATTACAGTTGCGCTTTTTCTAGGCAGAGTCTGGTCTGTACAGCCTTTATACGGCTTTCCGTTATGATGGCATGTGCCACCTTTAATGTAACAGAGGAAACGCTCCTCTAGAAGGTTGGAGCCGTAGCAGGCATACCAGACCTCGTCCGGAACTGCGCCGAATCTCCAAGGCTGCTCCTGCGGCGGAACAAGTCTGTCCGGGTCAATGGGCTTATTGTAGACGTATGTGGATGCATCCATCTCTCCCTCTTCTGAGGATATCCGGACAGAAACTTCGTGGTAGAGGCTCCCTCCGCCTTCGTAGTGTTTTATAGCAGGAAGGTCTTCGTCCGCGACAAAGTACAGCTCCCCGAGCACAGCGCCGCCCTTGCTCTCCCAAATCGCCGGATATTGGCCGAGGTCGTACAGGGCGTAATTGCTGAGCTGGCAGCGTCCCGCGTACTCGGCACGGGCGAGAAACCTCTCATTGGCGCTGTTGCCCCGCATCAGCGTACCGTAAACGAACAGAGCGTTTGTGAGGTCTCTGTCGTAGGCTGCGAGGATGCTCCGGATCTGGGACTGGATCGGCCTCGGCTCCCATCCGTTAGTGGACAGGACAACCGTCTGGTGCTGGTCGGCCTCGGCCAGTTGTCCACGTAGGTCATCCATAGCACTTTTCATCATTGCAGTAAACTCCGGGCAGAACTCGGGGGCGTTTTTGACCAGTTTGCCCGCACCTGCCTGCAACAGCACCTCCAGGTTTTGCAACCAGGCATCCTCCGCGTCGTAGCCGCTACCGCACAGCCCCCCGTGCGTCAGAGCAGACATCGCGGAGCGCATGGTGTGCAGACGAGGCTCGAACATACAGCTGGGGAAGCGGATGTATGTGTGCAGACACACCACCGCCGCCGCGATGGTAGGGCGGTACCAGAAGTCCTCCCGGCCCTCCCCCGGAACCTCATCGCAGTCGATGAGGCGGATTAGCCCGTCGCTGCCCTGATGCTGTGCGATGCGGTCGATGAAGTCGCAGCACTCATTGTGGTTCAGGTTTTTGTACTCCCGATCGACAACGGCCTGGTACAGGTCGAATGCGTTTACACTGCCTCCGGATCCGAGGTCACTGGGGCTATTGACGCTGACATGGATAGGCTTTACGAATGTGTTTTTGTTCATGCGGTATCTCCTTTTCACTAACGAATTTCCTTCCGTGGTTTTGGGGTGCAAAAAAGACCCATCGTACGATAGGCCTTCATCAAGAAAGAACCTATCGATCAAGCTTTGGCACCTTGCCTTTCGGCAGGTTGTCGTGCGGTCAACGGGCTTGTCCCTCGCGCACTCTTTATAGGCGGATATGGAGTTTGTGTTCTGCTTTCTGAAATTACTATACGATGGGGCTGTTCATAAAAGGTCGTTTCAGAAACGACATGCAGATTGCTAAGCTGTGATCGCGACGTTTATATACGTCGTTCGATGTCAAAACCTCTTTTTATATTATTTGGAAGTCGTTCCCTTGTAATGCTAATAAGCATCAAAAAAGACCCGTCATCCGACAAGCCTTAATCAAAAAACCCATCGATCAAGCTTTGGCACCTTACCTTTCGGCAGGTTGTCGTGCGGTCATCGGGCTTGTCCCTCGCGCACTCTTTATAGGCAATGTTTAATTTTGGTGTATTATAGCATGTTCATAGTGGTCTGTCAAAACAGATTATTCAAATGATAATTCCCTCGCAGTGGTCTACCTCATGTTGGATAATCTGCGCCGGAAAGCCTGTGAAGGTCTTGAATCTGGTTTGAAACTCGCTGTTTTGATACTGCACTTTGATGGACTTGTAGCGTTTCGTCGGACGCTGACCCGCAAGGGACAGACAGCCCTCCTGGGTCTGGTAGGGCTCGGACTTCTTGATAATCTGGGGATTGAACATCACCATATACTCGCCGTTATTATCAAAGGCAATGATGCGCTTGTTGACCCCAATCATGTTGGCAGCCATGCCCACACAGCCGTCCTTGTGGGCAATCAGCGTTTCCAGCAAATCCTGCGCCGCCGTCAAATCCTCTAACGTAGCCGCTCTGCTTTCTGGGCAAGAAATCCTTCGTCCTTACAAATATCACGAACCATAAAAATGCTCCTTGGTGTGTTTCTTCAAAGTATAACACACCAAGGAGCTTACGTCACCAAGCATCTACTTTCCAATAATCGCTTCTTCACGTCGCACGATGTAGTCCGAACGGAGTGCTCGACGGATTCTCGTAGGTTAGCCAGCACAAATTGTGGGTATTTATAAACATAGCGCTCTTTTGGGGGCGAAATGAAAGGCAGAAAAGTGATGCGTGGGTGGCAGCATCATGCTATAATGGAAGTAGAAATCAAAAACAAAGCACTGCTTTGGGGAGACGGCGTGATGGCAAAGTTTACGAATATCGACGAATACATTTCTGCCTGCCCGGTGGAGATGTGGCCAAAGCTGGAGCAGATGCGGAGTATTCTCCATGAGGCGTTGCCTGAGGCGGTAGAGTGCATCTCCTACAGTATGCCCGCGTTCCGGATGAAAACGGTATTGCTATATTTTGCAGCGGGAAAGAATCATATCGGCTTTTATCCCACCGCCGAGCCGATCACGCATTTTTCCGAGGAGCTGAAGTGCTATCACCCCTCCAAAGGGGCCATCCGTTTCCCAGCCGATCAGCCGCTTCCGGAAGACCTGATCCGCACCATCGCGCAGTATCGTTATGCCCATGCGCAAAGCAAGGCAAAGGATGACACGGGAGGTCATATATGAAAACATATGACAGGGACGATCTGGCAGAGGCGAAACGGCAAATCGATTCGACGCTACATAAATTGCGGGAGGTCGTAAAAACGCTGGAAGCCAAAGCAGAGCCTACGCGCTACAAATCACAGATCACTCTGGCAAAGCGCAGGATCTCCGCTTTTGAGCTAGCGGACGAGCTGATCGAACGAGAGCTTGCCGACGGGACGCCTAAAGGGGAAAACCTATGAAGAAATATGAGTACGACGGCATCATCCATGAAATTCCCGACAAGGGCGGAGCCTATGTGATTTTCCCATATGACATTAGGAAAGAATTCGGAAGGGGTCGCATCCGGATCCACGCCGAATTTAATGGCATTCCCTACGACGGAAGTATCGTCAACATGGGCGTTAAGGACGCCGACGGTAACATCTGTTACATCATCGGTCTGCTCAAAAGTATTCGCCAGCAACTCGGCAAGGGTGAAGGAGATTCTCTGCATATTACGGTGACAGGGCTACCTCCGGCCGATGCGAAGGAATGAGAACAGATGCGGGGCAGCTGTGCAATAACAGAACTTGTGAGGGAGCACACCATGGAACGAATCGATGCCTTTGAAAAAATGCTGCGGGATGTGCAAAGTCAATCCGATGTTGAAAAGAAGGCGCTGGATGAGCTCAAAACGCAGGGCAAAGAGAAAACCGCCACCTACCGGCAGTATTTAGGGAACCGCTTGGTGTACAGCCAAATTTTATTGCTTTATAAGCAGTACGGCCTAATTGAATGAATGCCACACAGGCTCTGTCTCTTTCCCTCTGCGGGCTCTATATTCAGCCAATAACAATGAAGATGCTAGGCTACTTACATACATTATTAACAACGTTACTATTTACTACTATAAGTACAGAGGTAGGCCTAACCAATCCTCATCGTTACCAATTATTCTTCAGATATAATTATCATATTCGGATAAACCATTAAGACGACTCTAAAAGGCTTATTTCATAAGTCTTTTGGGGTCGTTACGTTTTCATAGTGTTATCAGATGATAGTTTGCAGTCAACTTTCGCTTTTCAATGCCGAAGACGAACAACATCGATTTTTAGAACATAAAATGAAATGCTCAAATCCCATGAGTTATAAATAGAAAGTTAGGGTAATTCTTGTGAATAATGTAAGTATCAGCAATTTAAAAAATCCGCCGCCCGAAGAGGCTGATGAATGCTGCAGAAAGGTTGAAACTGTAGAAGAGTATCTAAGGGCTGTTGATAAGGTTTATATGTACTTTTGGGGCAGCGAACAAGCTGCCGATACGCTCAAATACAGTTCCAAGGTTTGGTACAGGGGCTTGAAGGATATAGATTATCAGATGCTTCCCTCCCTTGGAAGGCCACCCCTTAATGTAGATTATGAAACAATCTATATGTCGAAATTCAAATCAAAAGCCATTCCCTACTTGGGAAGCCTGCCGGCGTATCCATTATCAGAAGGGCTTCCAGGCTATTGGGATTGGCTTTTTTTAATGCAGCATTACGGTGTCCCAACAAGACTCATGGACTGGTCGGAGGACGCGCTTGTAGCGCTGCTTTTTGCCATAGATATCAATGCAAAACCCTCTGAGCTCGCAAAAGATCCGGTTGTTTGGTGCCTAAACCCAGTAAAGCTCAATGAAGCTTTTACTTTTAATGATATATATCCCGCGGGTTATATACCGAATGTTGAGGAAAATGAAGTGTATAAGCTGTTTGGGCCAAATAGCTACGGTTTTAACAACAAAAAACCCTGCGCCGTATACGGACCGCTTAACAACACAAGGATTATTGCACAAAAGGGTGTATTTACGATATTCCCGTATATGAAAAATCTTGTTGAGTTTGATAAGCTGCCTGACAGCTCTCAATATCTTGAAAAAATCATCATTAATAAGGATGCAAGAAAATCGCTGACGGAGCAGCTTCGAAAATATGGATTCAACTATGCGCAGTTGTTCCCCGAGATCGGTTCGATCGGTATGGAAATAACTGAAGAAGGCTATTGAAAATTTTAAAGGAGTATACAGCTATGTCTGTTTTTAATATCGATAATTCATGTGCTTTTATCGATGAACTAAAGAACAAAATCGGATATGATGTCATTTTGTTTGGGCTTGATAACATGTCTTATTACGGCCTTTTACAGGATATTGACTCTAGCAATATTGCGACGCTCGTACCTGCAATTCTATCTGCTTCCGGGCTTGTTGAAATTCAAAACCCCGCGGAAGTCTCGGCTGCTTTGAATACCGTCAGCATCGAATTGTGCAGCATCATTTCATTTGGCTACGATATAACGGCCGACCCGTTTGTCTTACCGGATGATAATGCGGAGGATGTACCACCGCAGGAAGAAGTTACGGTGTCTGCACAGCCCTGCATAAATTTAGACTGCAAATGCGATCCGGATGGCCTTATCGATAAGCTCATCGAATCGCAGCAGCTGATCGCGGTTTCAACGCTTGGCGGTTTTATCTTCGCAGGGAATATTAAATCACTTCAGCATAGGCTGCTGAAGCTGATTCCTGAGTATATCTTTGCGCCAGGAGGTGACGGCAGCACGCTGTTTTCAATCGGTAAAGTCGTTATTAACCTAGAAGCTGCGACCGCTGTCGGCTCATGAACATTGCTTTGAGCCGAAGGGGGTACAATTCTCTTTCAACACCTCTGCCTTACTAAAATAAGAAGTCAACAAAATATCTAGCAACATGTAAGCACTACATGGTAAAGCTCGTCTGTAATAAGTTTTCACAAATTGGATGGGGTTAAGATCCCAGGTGCCGTCATCTGGTGTAGCAAGGGATATGGGGAAGAAATTGTTTATGTATTATATACTGACATGAATGGCAGGATTGGAATTTGGCATGATTCATGGCAAACATTAGTAATTTTTTCGATTACTTTATACTATATTTCCATCGTTTTCAATATTATTATTGAAATTGCAATATTTTTTGTAGTTTTTTGGTAGACAGTCCCTCCACGCCGAGACGCCCAGGAACGCGCCTCGGCGCAATAAATCACTCCTTGCATTTTAGATATATATGAAATTTTGGAAACCAGGGTAAGGTACGAGCTTAAACGATATATCAACCTTTGCTATGTCCAAGTTCAAACAACATTTTTTATTAACCTAATAAGATTTGTCCTTAGCAGATTTTTATTCCTTTTTTGCAATTCATTCTATCTTATTAAAAAACAATGTTTTCATTGAAGCTCTGCGAAGGGCTACAAGATCACGGTCTGAAAGGTTGAGGTACGTAAAGCTGACTTCATCAGTGAAAGGAAAGCGAGCAACTGTATATTCAGGCATCACCCAAAGGCGGCTATGTCAAAGGCATTTGACAACTGCCATGATTTCTGACACATGGGAAGCGTAAGCCCCGGCGCTGGCCGGGATCGCGCTATGTTTTCTGCCAAAAGCCAACGGTTACCCCTCGATGCGGTATTATATAAGACATCTTCCCTCAAGACGCGGGGATGCAAGTATGGAGGTAACTGTATGAAAAAGCTGCGGAGATTTTTTGCGCTGCTGCTGGTCGTGTTGCTGGCGTTAAGTTTGCTGCCGGTGTCCGCTTTGGCGGATTCGGTGCCTGATGCACCTTTGCCGGACAGCTCTGAGAGTTCCGTCGCCATCGACACCGGCGTATCCTATAATAACGGCACTGCTACCGTCACGGGCACCGCGCCTGCGGCGACCGGAACCAAAATCTATGTGGCGGGCTATGACGCCAACGGCCGTATGTTGGACGCCGCCACCGCTACTGTTAATACCGGTAAGTGGAGCGCCGAGCTTAAGGTCAGCAATGAAAAGCTTGCCCGAGTCAAGGCCTTCCAGCTGGGCGGCGATTACGCCCCCACCGCAGAAAACGGTAACGGTACAATGAAGATCGTTGCCGAGGCCGGCACCGTGGATCCCGGCGCTTACGACACCGTTCTTATCGCCGAGTCCGTGGGCAACGGCACCGTCACGCTGGACGGCGTCACCGCCAAAAATCTCATTGTCCGCGGCGGCGGCAGCAATTCCGTGGAGCTCACCAACGGCTCCCAGATTGCGTCCGCCTCTGTAGAAAAAGCTAAGGCGGATGGCCAAGCTCCCCGTCTCGCGGTTGACTCCAGCTCCGGCGTCTCCGCCGTCACCGTCTCGGGCACGGCGGGTGCTATTATTGAGGGTACCGGCGCCACGCCCGGCTATGTGGGCACGGTCACCACTGAGAGTGCTGCCCCGGATACCACCATTTCCAACACCAACGTTGGCAAGGTCAGCGCGGCCTCCGACTTGACTCTGAAGGACGCTTCCGTGGGTACTGTCGCCACCTCCGGCAACGGTGTCATCGTCAGCATGCAGGATGCCTCCGTTTCCGCGGTCACCGCCTACGCCCCCACAGTGGTCACCGGCTCCGGCACCGTGGACAAGGTTGACGCAAGCAAGAGCGTCATTACCGACGCGGGCACCAGCGTGGGCACGATCACCGCGAAGGACAGCACCGCCAATGTCACCGCCAACGGCACGGTGGGCACCATCGCCGCCAGCGGCGGCACGGTCAATGTGGGCGGTGCCTCCGCCCCCGTAGTCACCGGCAGCGCTTCCGCCGTCACAGTCAGCGGCAGCGCCTCCCCCGTGGTGCAGGCCACGACCGAAACCATCACCGTCAACGCCTCCGAAAACGGCGGCGCCGGCGTCACCGTGGCAAACACCACAGGCGACAACACGAAAATCAATGTCACCGGCACCGGCACAGCCGGCACCGTCAACGTGGAAAACAGCAGCGCCACGGTCAATGTCGACAGCGGCGCCACAGTGGCCGGCGTGGCGACAAACAACACTTCCAATAACGCTGTCATCGGCACAACAAAAGTAGCCGATACCACCAAAGCAATGACCCTCAGCCACATCGAGATATCCACCTATCCCTCTACGCTCACCTATGCCGTGGGCGGAATCTTTAGCCCTGACGGCATGGTCGTCAAGGCCTACTATACCGTTGACGGGTTTGAGGGTCAGGTTAGCAAAACCGTCTCGCCCAGTTCAGTCTCCAAGCCAGATATGACCACCCCCGGCACCAAAACCGTTCAAGTCAGCTATAATGAAAGTAGTAATACCATGACCGCCGCCTTCCCCATCACCGTGGCGGCAAAGAAGGTCAACCTTGTGGCGCTCACCACCCTACCCACAAAAACGGAGTACACGCAGGGGCCGGACAATGCTCTCGTCCTCAACGGTGGTGCGCTCACCGTGGCCTACACCAACTCTGCGCTATATCCCAACGAGACCATCTCCCTGCCCAACAGCGGCATCACTGTTACCGGCTTCAACGCGAACTATATCGGAACCCAGACCATCACGCTTACCTATACCGGATTCAAAACGGCCTATACCATCACCATGAAGGGTAATGCTGATGTAGCTACTTCGAAAAGCAGCGCCCTTGAAATCCTCGACAGCTACGGCAAGCCCGCCGACTACCGCAGTGACGAACAGGCCAAGCTCGCCACCGCAAAGTCTGACGGCAAAAACGCCATAAATGCCGCGACCACTGTGGACGGCGTGAACGCCGCGCTGGCCAAGGCCAAGGCCGCCATCAACGCCCTCACCACCGCGGCGCAGTACGTCGCCCAGGAGCTCACCGCCGCCAAGACCAACGCGAAAAACGAACTGAAGTCCTATAAGCAGCAGCAAAACTTCACCGCCGCCGCCTGGTGCGCCGTGCAGAACAAGATCAGCGTCTGGAGCACCGCCATCGATAACTGCGCCGATACCGCCGCGGTGGACAGCGCCCTCGCCGCCGCCAAGGCCGATCTGGACACCATCGTCAGCGGCCATCTGCCCGGTGTCAGCAATGCCTTCGTTGGCAAGGACGATCTCGGCATCTATCTGTACTTTGAAACTCACGATACAAGTGCTGTCAAATCCTATGAGGTCTATACTGTTTCAGATGGTACCATCAGTTCCGCCCCCATCTTTTCAACCGATGCGGGGCTGTCCGACATCTATGCCGTCTATCTGTCCAGAGACACGAACCTGTACAGCACTCCCGGAGATTACACCTTCATGGTCAAGACTGTTAGCAGCGGCAACGATTTTCCCGCCGAAGTCAATTGCGTCGGTACCGTCCATGTGACCAAAAACAACACCGCCACCGTGGCCCCCGCCCAGTCCATCACTTACTCTGGCTATGAGGGGCACGGGAACGTGGCCGCGCAGTACACCTACGATATTCTGGGCGGTGCCAAATCCATTAACGCCTATATCGCCGAGGCCACGGTGAACGGCAACACCTGCCGCGACGCTGTCAACTGCGCCGCCTCCGACACCGACATCACCCTCCCCGGAAAGACCGACAAGGTGGCCCTCACCCAGTTCAAGGAATCAGACACCGGCGACGGCTTTACGGCGGAGATCTACAATCCCACCGTGGTCCCGACTACTGAGGATTCCCGTACAGCCTTGCCTGTGGCAAAGGACGCGGTTTTCGTCAAAAATAGCGGCGGAAATCTCATCGATCTGGTGGTGACCCCCGCCGACGGCGTGGACAGCGAGCAGCAGTACTGCGTTCACTTCCACAACATGAAGGGCGAGGAAGTCGCCCTGCGCTATGCGGGCAGCTATAACAGCTACACCATTGACGCCACCAGCATCATCGTCAGTGCCGGCGGTATCTGCTGCGTCCGTGTGGAGTCCTACAGCAGTTGGGGCAGCACGGGAAAAGCCTCCAACGTCTACTTCGACCGCACGGCCGCCGTTAGCTCCGCCGGTAGTGCGCCGGACGTCTCCGGCGTGGCCGCCATCTATAACGTCAACGGTGTAAACAGCTATGATAATAAAATGATCGTCTCCGGTCTGGAGGCGAACAACACCTATACCGTGACCTACTACGACGATCAGGGCGCCTATCTGACTATTCAGACCGGCCCGTCGTTCACCCAAAGAATACAATCCGAACTGCAAACCTCCTTCCTGGCCGGAAAGGGCAAGGTCATCCTCAGCAGCATCACCGCCGCCAGTGTTACAGCCGGCAACGCCTCGCTGACACTCACCCCGGATTCCACCGCCGTTCCGGTCACGCCCTTCGGTGTCACGGCGGATAAAACAGATGTCCACGCAGGCCAATCGGCAACGCTGACGGCGCTGCCCAGCGTAGGAGAACACACTTATCAGTGGTATTCCGCCTCCACATCCACCGCGGCCGGCACTGAAATCACCGGCGCGACGGCCTCCAGCTGTACGGTCTATCCCACAGTCACCACCTATTACTACTGCATGATCGACGGTAAGACAAGCTCCCGGGTAGCACTATGGGCGGGTGCTTTCGCGCCAGAGGTCACAAACGCCCACTTCTGTCTGGCGGACGGGCGGCTGAGCATTGCTTATACCGAGCCCGACTCCAATAAAAAATTTCAGTATCAAATCACCTTCCGCGACAGCGACGGCACGGAGTTCGGCGGGCAATCCGCCCTGAAGGGGACATCCTCCGTCCTAGTCGACGAGATGTTCTCTGAAAATCTTCCGGACGGCGTCTATACCGCCGACGTGACCTCCTGTCAGTCCTCCGCCACCGACCTTCACCCCAGCATGGCTGTGAAGGCCGAGGGCAGCGCCACCGTCGCCCATATCACCACCGCTACTGTGGCCAGCGGCGCAGTCTATGCAAGCAGTTCCGGTACCGGCTGCGATTATTCCATAAAAGCGCCGGGCGGCCTGTACAAGGTCACGCTCTGCGGCAGCGGAGATGATTACTTCTGCGGTATGTATGCCTTCCCTGCAGACGGCAGCGGCATAACACTTACGAGGGATTCCGGTTATACCTCCTGTAAACTTGAAAAAATTACTGCCGAGGTATCCACCGGGTCGGATTACGATCTCTGCATCTACGCCCCGGCAAATCTCACCTTTGGCACGCTCTCCATCACAGCCAGCGGCGGCACCGATCTGGATACGCAGGACAACACGATTAGCGCCTCCGCCGGGCCGGTCACCCTCACCGCGAATTATTTGGCGGGGACGGAGAGCACCGGCTATGTGTGGTACACCGTAAAAAATGGGGTGGCCACCCAGGTTGGCACAGGTAAGACCGTCACTGTTGAAAGCGGCCGTAATCTAATTTATCAGTGTGTGGTGGACGGCGCATACCGAGCGTCCGTCAACGTCAGCATCGGCACGCGGACGGTGCCGGTCACCGACGCCGTACTCAGCGTAAAAAATAACATCCTCTATACAAATTACACGATTCCTACCAGCGCCGATCCCCAAAGCTATAATTTTGTCCTTAATTCTCTGGCTGACAGCGGCAACCACTACTGCTATTCGGATTCCACGAATTCATCCCCCGCAGCCTTCAGCGGTGCCTGCCTGGGTCAGGCGAACGGCAGTTATACCGTGCAGGCGACGACTTACTCGGTCTCCTCGACGGATATCGGCAGTAAGCCGGTGGTCTGTGGGTCGATCAAGATCGTAAATTCCGATCAGGCCACCAACACCAGCGGGCTGGTGCTGAAGTGCGTACACGACAGAAACGCTGACAGGTATGAGTATGTCCTCACCGCCACGACGCCCGGCGCCTATCGCGTCATCAATACCGGCACCGGCGACATTTCCGCGCCTGTTTACATCACCGAGGCGGGGCAGACCGCGACCTGCGAAGCCTCCTCCAGCAATGGCATTTACCATGTGACGCTGGCTACGGCGGCCCAGTCCGGCAACGACATCGTCGTCACCGTCTACGCGCCCAGCTATGTCAACGCCAGCAGCGGCGATATCTGGGTCTCCTCCACCGCATCCGGCGCTGCCGTCTCCGACTTTGGCGCCGAGGTCGGCAGCGAGGTGACGCTGTGGGCAAACTACAATATTGGCGGCAGCCACAGCTATCAGTGGTACTCCGCGGCCGAGGTATTCAACACCGACGGGACTGCCGTGGCCAATGCGACCAGTGCGTCCTTCAAAACCTCCAACAGCACCCCTGGCACCTATTATTACTACTGTGTCATCGACGGGGTGCGCACATCCAATGTTAAGGTACAGATTCACGCCTCGGTTTCCGTCACGGCCGGCGGCACGGGCGTCACTGTAAGCAGCGACGGCAGCTCCGCCACTGCGGATACCGGCCCCGTCACGCTCACCGTCACCACAAGTATTGCCAATCCCAGTTATCAGTGGTATTCCACACCGTATGGCAACGTCAGCTCGGGTACCGCAATCTCCGGTGCCACCGGAAGCACCTATGACATCACCTCCGGCACCGCATATTATTTCTGCAAGGTCAACGGCGCCTATGTCTCCAATCTCGTTAAGGTCTCCGTAGGCAAGCAGGTTGCCGCCCCCACCGTCGCCTCCCTGACCGTGGAAGGCGACGCGCTGTATGCGATGGTTACCCCGCCCGCCGACACCTCCGGAATCAACTATTATGAGGTAAGTATCGTCGATGCCAATGGTAATACCCGTCAGACACGCCGCAGCTCAGACGGAAAAGCGCTGATTGTCGGAGACAGCAACATCGGCAGCGGCGGGCTCTACACAGTGAAAGTCCGTTCCTGCTCCTCAAGATCTGACTATCGAAACAGTGACGACGTAGTCGCGGGTACCTTTACCGCTGTATATTCCGATACCCCAACTGCCACTTTCAGCGCCTGCCGGACCTCGAGCGGAGACTGCTATGTAACACCCACTGAATCCGCCGCTTACCGCACCATCTTTAGCGATGGAAGCAGCAACTATGTACAAGATTTCCTCGGCAAAAAAAACGAGCAATTTGATGTTTTTCGCGTAAGCAATGTTGCCTTCACTTCCGCCACCCTCTACAAGAATGTCGCAGAAACAGATAGCAGCGGCAACATCACGCTCACTGTTTACAAACCCGCCACCGCCAGCGTGTCAACCGTCACCCTACCGGCCGTCGCGGCTCCCGCAAGCGCCTCGCTGTCTCTGAGCAGCAGCGACGGCAATGGTTTGTTGCAGCTCAACTACACGGCTGCAGCCGATGCAACAAATATTGACCACTATGATCTCCGTATTTACGACAGTAACGGCAACTTTGTTGCTTCTTGGTCTAGTAATCTACCAGGGCAGATTAATCTGGAGAGCGCAGTTGGCATGATCAGCTCTGCCGGAAAATATACAGTGAAGGTCATATCTGTCCCCACGGATACCAGCGCCTACGATGAGGCTTCTGTCATTGCTGGAACCTTCACCAAGCAGTATTCCTCGGATACGACCCCAGCCATGACCATTACCCGGAGTGCGGTTACTTCAAGTGGAGGTACTACCTATTCCTATACTCTGACCCCCACGCTAAACGCCGTATATTGTAGCACTGCCTCCATGAGCAACGGTGGTATAAGCACCCGTGCAGATTACATAAACGGGTCGATCATCTATTATGGCTTTAGCGATTCCTTCAGCACAATGGACGTCTCCAGGGTTGTCTCCTCCGATGCAAAGGGACTTGTATTTATCTTCGACAAGCCCCTGACGGTCACTGTGACCGATGCTTCCTGACAGTCCTAATATAATTGAAGCGCTAGATATAATACGATAGATTCAAATAAGTAATAAAGCAGCCCGGAAAGACCTGTTTTCCAATTCTTTCCGGGTTGTTTTGTTCCGATTTTTCAGCGGTAATCCGTCTGCTTTACTCTCACTCGATGGAAAGGTTGTGGCTTCTACCATATCCGGTGGTATAAGCTATGTCCCTGCATCTGCCACATTATTTGTATTATTTTCTTTTCCGCAGCTTTTTGTGGTCAGAAAACGGTCACGGAAAACGATACTTTTTATCAAAGAACGCTTTTAAACGCCACATCAAGTTAAGGCAGAAAACGAGTATAGCGTTTTCTGAGAAGCATCAGCGCCCAAAATACAGCTAATTACAAGTGGCTGCCTCTCAACAATTAAAATTGTTTTGAGACAGCCACTTCAGACACTTTACCATTAATTATGAGTTTCCTACTTGGAACCTAGTGCATTTGTTAGACTCAGAATAACTTGAGCCACCTGCGCCCTTGTCGCCTGTTCTGTTGGCGCCAGAGAATTGCCCCCAACACCGTTGAGAATACCGTTATTCACGGTCCATGCCATAGCGCTTACTGCCCAACTGTCAATCTTGGAGACATCATTAAAACTGTTCAATTTAGTTGCGCTTGTGTTGCTGACGTCATATCCCGCAAATTTCGCATAGTTGTACATAATCAAAGCCATTTGCTCTCTTGTGATGGAGTCATACTGTCCGAACAAGCTGTTGCCATATCCATGCACAATTCCTGCTTGTGTCGCCCACACGATATAGCCGTTACTCCAACCGTCTTTGACAACGTCTTTAAAGCCAGATGATTTGCTTTGGTCGACAGTAGCGTTCGCCAAATGTCCGAGTACCGTGACGAACATTGCCCTGTTCATTGTTATGGATGGAGCAAAATTCGTTTTGCTGACGCCGGTGAAAACACCTTTTTCATACATATACTTTACTGCGCCAAAGAACCAGTCATTTGTATGCACGTCGCCAAACGGGAATTCATGATATAAGATGACGCAAAGCGATAGGTGCGAGACGGTAAATGTTACCATACCGGTTGCAGGATCATAACCGCTGCTGGTAATCATATTCAATTTACCGTTGCTGTCCAGATAATAAACAGTAATACCTGCCGCTGATTCGCCACTTACCAAGGTATATGGCAGAGAAACTGTGATTGAGCCGCCGCCTAGATCACTGACTCTTGTTGAACCGGCATAAACTGAAAGGTCGTATACGGGATGAGTCCCAACTGCAGTCTGCTGCACCGGCGTCAATTGCGTGGAAGAATCAAGCTTTTTGACGCTGATGGTAACAGCGCCGCCGTTCGATTGAGAAACGATCGCTGACAGTGCCCTGCTGTTGATTGAAATTTTGGCACCCGGAAGCACGATATTCACGCTGGATGTGCTACCTCTTTGTTTATTTAACTGGTCCAGCGCTGTCAGGATATTCTGGGGGACACTGAGTGTCGTCACGCCGGCCTGTTTGCTGACATCAAGCGTTAATGATTCCTGAGGGCCGATGCTTTGAACGGCTTTGCCAGCATCACTGTCGGAAATACCCAGGGTAACCGTATCGCCTTGCTTTGTCACCGTTGCCTGAACGTTACTGTGACCGATCGGAATTTTATCACCTAGATCGTTGCTGCTTGGACCGCCGCCGCTGTTGCCTTGTGATTGCTTTGTCACGGTAAACGACTTGGAATATGTCTCAGCGTGCAATGCTTGAAGCGTCAGAGTCAGACTCTCTCCCACCGTGAGTATAAGTTTTGATGTTTCGCCCGAGAATTTTCCGTTCACATCGGTGGTGACGATTCCTTGCCATAATTCTTTGCCATTGGCGTCTTTCAGAACTGCTTCAACCTCGGTGTTCGGCCGGTTCTCAAGTGTGCCGGAAAATATTGTCTTTCCCTCACCCGCATCTGCGGACGCTTTTACATCTCCGAACTGGGAATCAGGTATGACGACTGTACGCTCTACCCCCTCGGTCAGCTTCGCTCCGTTAAATTGGAAATTGAACACATCACCTGCGGCCAGTTCCGAGGGAAATTTAAAGGTGAAAGCACCTTTGTTGTCCGTCTTGAACTGGTTGATATATATTACGTTCCCGCGCCTCTCGACCAGCACTGTAAGCTCACGTTCCGCTGCCGGTTGGGCACGCCCGACGACCTCAAGCGTCTGGTTCTTTACGTCCGCTGTAATGGTCAGCTCCGTTATGCTGCCATTTTCCGGCTGTTCCTTCTGCGGCACGACGAAAAGAGTCGCGCTGCTCTCCGCTCTTTCCGAGCTGAGCTTCAGGACAAGCACGTCACCTTCCGCGAGCGAGAGTCCTGTAATCTTACCGGTGAAGCTGCCATCTGCCAAGATGGCGGTCGTTCCGCTCCAGAGCTTGCGGCCTGTGGCCGTTTCCAACACGGCGTTTACCACCATTCCGGCGGGGCGATCAGCGAGCAAGCCAGAAAAAGTTACTGCACCTGTCTCAGAGTCTCCCGAAACCGTGACATTTGTTATCGCGGATATGTCGTACGGAACCGTAAATTCAGTGCTGTAGGCCTCGGAGATATCGCCACCGTCCAATAGCAGAGTGAAGGTGTCCTTCGGCGCGAACGATGCCGAAATCACATAGCGGAAGCTACCGTCCGCATTGCATGAAAATTGGTCGGTGGGGATCACGTCGTCGCCTCTTTTAAGAAGAAGCGTCAAGTTACCACCACAACAAGCGATAGGATACGCTTTCTTTGCATTTTGATTTTACCTCCCGCTAATTTTTTTGAGCTGCTTGTAGACTCTGCTGGGACAACCGATTCCATCCTCAGGACACCCGCAGGCTGTAGGCGCTGACGATCTCCCCATCTTCACCTCCATAATTCGCGAATGCCATTTTTCTGCGATTCTCGTGCGACCCGGACTATACTCAGCTGCAGTCACTTATCGTACGCAATATCATAGGTCCAGTCGGAAAGGCCTCCGAGATTATAAACCTGCTCATATCCAAGCTTCCGTGCCGTTTCCAGCGCTGCCTGTGCTCGTACGCCCTTGGCACAGTAAAATATGATTTCTGTCTGAAGGTCTGTTACCGTCTCGGGCAGCTTTGTTGCTATCTCATCGACAGGAATGTTTATGCTGCCCGGAACGAACCCAGTCTTCTCGCGTTCCTGCGCCGTCCGGACGTCGATAACGACGGCGCCGCTCTGCATATCCTCACGCGCTTGAGCCGCCTTAATGCTGTACTGGCGCGCATCCGTGCTGTCAATTAAGTCAAAATAGAACCCTTCACCGGCCATAAGAATTTTCTGATCTCCGAAAGCCCCGGCGCGAAGCTTCTTACCTGAGAGTTGTGTCAGCTTGTTGCACGTCGCGCAGTTTGTCACAGTGAGAACATTCCCTTCATCGCAGGCGGCTGCAAACTGATCGTCCAGAAGTGCCATATCGTTGACCGAGATGGGATAATAGGTTTCCGACGCTTCCCCGTTAATCGCGCCAAGGGTTTTCATTATCCAGACGTCCCCTGTATCCGTGTACATCAGGAGCGGAATCCCTGGATTATCCGACGTATATCCAAGGACGAAAAAAGTATCTCCGAAATTGAGCACCTTTTTAAACACATATGTATCGTAGTAACCCTTGTATTTTTCATTAAAGTTCTCATGACTCCAATTGATTCCGTCCGAGCTGATAAAAATATCGCTATCCGCAGTGATCGCCATTGCACGTCGGTCGTTTGCCGCCACTGAAATCACATTTTTCTTCACCGGAAGCTGTTGTATGGCCCATTTTTCGCCGTCCGACGAAGTCAGAAGTTTTCCACACTCCGAAGCGGCTACGATCAGGCTGCCCAGCCTGGTTATTCCGAAAATGCCGGCCTTCCGCCCGGTTGTAAGCCTTCTGAGATTATTTTCGCTGTATTCGACAACCGTGCCGTTCTCCCCGCAAATCAGCGCTTCGGACCCGTCCGTCCAAATGTCGGTGAAAGAATCGTTGGCCTGAACGGGAAGTGTATCGACATGACCATCCCCGGCAATCCTGTCGATTCTGCCGTCAGTGCCTACAGCGATAAAATTTCCTTTAACATAGGCTGCCGCTGTATAACCACTGTAGGCGGAAGTCTCCGGCGTTTGTATCGCGCCGCTCTTTGTTGCTCTGTTATGAAAAACCGCCGCGCAGGTCGAGCCTATGATCAGACAGAATGCTAAGCAGATCACTATCATTCTAAAATTGTATTTGAATCCACTATGAAGCATGTCCCACACTCCTCCGCATGCCCTGTATTGGGTCGCCGGTGAATTAGGTCCATTCAGCGCATATTTCAGCGGATCTAACTGGTTCCCCTTTGCTGGCATTATTGCTGATAATTATATTAAAGCATTAGCTGGCATGAAAATTGCGTCGAGATCAAGCGCAAATTCCAACTTAACCCATTTTTCTCTGAAAAATCTTCATGCCCAGCCCGCTAGCGGCGAAACCAGCATTCTAAGTAACTTCTCAATGTAGCAATGTTGCTTCTCCCAGATATCCTCGGCAGTACTCGGCACTGATTCAAATGCTTGCCTAGGGAGAACTGCTATAATCTGAGCACATGGTTTACAAACGTTTATCGCCGAAAGCAGATCATCCAGCTTATTGGCTGGATAATCTCGTGACATAATCAGAACGTAATCAATATCACTCAGCTTATTAATGTCCGCATGGGGAATAAAGATTGCTTGATGGATTTCTCGACTGTAGCACTGTGCAACGCATATGTCCGTAACCGAGAAATACAGCTTGTCGAGATCAGCAAAGCGATTATCAGACATGCATTTCAAGATCAGATCTGGACTCGGATTGACGATTAAAACACGTGATTCTCGAGACAAATTTTCTGCAAATTGTTCAAAGAGAAAAGAACATTCAAGCTCTGAGTCATTTCGGGAAATGGAATAGAATGCGGAACGAATTACGTCGGTGGCTTTTTCATTTATGATTTCGAATACAGTGGTATTATACAAGGTTCCTTCAGCGGTTAAACCAGATTCTATTGGAGAATGGTTCATATTGGCACGCACCTGCCACGGATTAGCCGCGTATTTCAATTGGTTCCGATTCTTCAAGGCATCCCAATAATTCTCTAATAGTTGAGTCATTGGAGCAAGAAATCGCCTATATGTCTTAATTGTCTTTGTAATATTTCCGTTTACTTTTACTTCTATTTTAGGACAATTGTGAAAGAAAACGGCGTTCCAATAGCAAGGAAATAGATCATCATTGAACCCTAAAACTTTGTCCCAGTATTTAGAAATCTCACTTTCTGAACGAAATAGTGTTATAGGATCTGTTTGAAAAATCGACTCCTCTGGTAAAAACTCTTTGCACCACTCAAGTAACTTAATGAGCGTAATTTGTGCTTTCCCGTCGATTTTTTTGGACGGTTGTAGGCCAATAAAAGTGCTCCAGTCCGCAACAATCCAGGGGGAAAATATAGCAAAGAAAGAATAAGCGTCTTCGAATAGGTTATTTCGTAGGAGCAAATTATAAAGAGAATCCATAATGGAGAAAACATCTTTGCATCCTTGCTCTTTATCAAATGCAGGAAAAAACGCTATACGGAATTTATTCAATCTGCGCTCAAACTTTGACTCCAAGCTACCGGAATGATAACTGCGTTCGTCCGGAGGCAGATTATAAAAGAGAGATAAAATGAAGAAACACCGTGATAATTCTGTGTCAAGTTCTGGGTCGATGCCAAGTTTGGAAAAGAGTTTCAATGCCGTTCCGTACTCATCAGCGTTCATAATAGTACCTTCCTGTTGAGCAGGAAACTCGAATTAACGATAATAGCCATAGTCAATATTACCCCCTAAACAACAATATCGTAAGATTCACCAGGAAAAATAAGGGGTAAATTTGGTAGAGAGATTAATGCTTATTTCGAGTCGGGAACTCAGAACAAGCTTGTTAAAATAATCACCTAATAGCAATTTACATATTATTACATTAAAATGTAAGTAAAAAATGCCTCTTATATTTAATTTTTCCTATAAATTTTAAAAAGAATAAGGGGTAATTATCTCGGGTCAAAACGTGGTCTCCGGGTTATAAAAATCCCGCAAAGCCTTGGTACACAAGGCTTTGCGGGTTCTTGCAATCATTCCCACTCGCCAAGGTAATCCTCGTTCTAAACAATACTGCTTAGAAAATATAATTTCTCATTGTCTCTCTTGATTCGGATTGTCCTACGCATACGGTGTTCTTGGATTCCTGTTATCAAAACTTTATCAGGATTTCATTATCAGAGCATTGGTGCCCCTCTACAGCCAATATATTGCACATTTGTCCAGCGCGGTTTTCCGATCCTTCCAGTCAGGCATGAGCATGGTCATAAAACCATAAAATTGTTTTGAGTGGTTTGGATGGATAAAATGGCAAAACTCATGTAGTACTACATATTCAATACAGTTTCGCGGCGCTTCCAGCAATCGCTTGTTTAGAGTGATGATGCCCTTCTTCGCAAGGCAAGAGCCCCAGCGCGTTTCCATGTCTCGAACTCGAAGCGTAGGCATATTGACACCGTATTTCTGGAATAGTGGGTATGTCTCAGCAACGATCTCACTAAAAGTGTTTTTGCATTCCCGATCCAGGAAGCGAGAAATAATGTGGCGTTTCCGCTCATAATCATCGCTTGACTTCACTGTCAGAAAGAGGTACACGCCATCGGTCCAGACGGCCTCTTTGAGACCCTCGTTTACCTTTAATCTTACCCCTCGTCCAAGTATAAGGAAAGTCTCGCCACTGACATATTTCTTCTCCTGCCGTCTGTACTGAGCCAATTCCTCAAAGTGTTTCAGTGACTTCAATATGTAGCTGGATTTTGCTGACACGAAATCGTCAATCTGGGAAACTTCACGCTCAGGGCTTGCGGATACATAAACACTCCCATCTGAGCGAATCCGTAAATTGAGATTCTTCACTCGCTTTTGCTCAAGCTGATACTGAATGGTCTCATCTCCGACTGATATTGTTCGCATTGAAATGGTTCCCATTTGCATCAGAACCTCCTCAATGCAACAGTCTTAACATTCTCGATGATCTTGTCAATCACATCAAAAGATAGCTTCAAACCGCGCTGCTTTTCGTATTCATAGAAAAGATCATCAATGTCCTGAGAAATACGATCATGAATCGTCTTGTTGCTTGTCCAGTCTACCTGGCTGTGCTTGGCAATTATTTTAGTGATTTCTTCTGCGATTTCTGCAACAAAGTCTGAATCTAGGGCAAGGCCGTTTACGCTATCAAAAATTGCCGACAACACGCCATAGAAAGCCTGCGCATGGACATTATTTCGGATGGATTCAGGATAATGGATATCGCTTTTACCCTGAGCGTAGTCGTCCAAAATAGTCCGCATTTTTGCCAAATACTCTGCCTCTGTGATTACTTGATCCTTGTATTGCTCCAGAGCATCTTTGATCCTCTTTGAAAAGCTTTCATAGTAGGCAGGATTTTCATCGTACTTCTCGCTGATGCTTTTTGTCATCTTACTGGTTATGGCATCCGCTTTTGCGCGCAGAGAACCCAACTCGTCCAGTTCTTTTTCCAGGTCGTCTTTATTTAGTATGTCAATAGGGCTTGTAATCTGTTTCAGGCCAGCCACAGATAAATGCGTGTCCAGAAGATTTTGCATCAGCGGTTCATATTCACTGTTGTCAATGGCATCACAGTACCGAATTTTCACACTGCGGCGAACCTTCGAAAAGAAGATAAAGGCATCCTGGTACCGTTTCAGCTCCGCTCGCGGAACCGCCTCATATGCCTGATCGGAATTCAAAACCAGGTTCAGCGCTTTTCCGAAAGTGCAGAGCAGGTTGTAAAAGGCTTCCCTCTTCTTGTCGTCAGCGAGGAAAACTTCGACCTCTTCCGTATCACGTTGATTTGAAACCGGTGCAAACATATCCACAAGGTGCGAGTAGGCATCCCGCAGCCCACCGACTGCAGACATCACATCTGTTACTACGCCCTTCAGATCACTGCCGTCGAAGTTCTCAAGTCCAGCACCGCTGTACATATCCATAGCGGTGTCCAGCTTCTCGATCAGCCCGCGATAGTCCACGATCAGGCCATAGTCTTTTCCGTCATGAAGTCGGTTCGTTCTTGCGATAGCCTGCAGTAAACCGTGTTCTTTCAGTTCCTTGTCAATATACAGCACCTGGCAAATAGGTGCATCAAATCCGGTAAGAAGCTTGCTGCAAACGATGAGGATGTCAATCTCGCCGTCACAGAACTTGTTCTTCATTGCTTCTTCGTAGTGATCTGCGTCACCGTATTGACGCATCATTTTGCTCCAGTACGCCACGACCTTATCGTCGGTACCTTCATCGACATCGTCTACACTTTCCCGCATATCCGGAGGAGAGATTACAACTGCACAGGTCAGATCACCAAAAGCTTCAAAGCACTCAAGATACCGCACTGCATCGCGTTTATAATTGGTGGCAAGCATGGCTTTGAAACCGGTTTCCTTATAGCCCTCAACAAAATGATTGTTGATATCCAGGGCGATCCGTTTGATTCTGGCATCTGTTGATGTCAGCCGCCGGATGCTGCTCCATTTCTGTGCAAGGTCAAGCTTTTGGGCCTCCGTCAGGCGCTTTGTCGTCTGTTCAAACCAGAGGTCAATATTTGCCTCGTCTACCGTCTGCTCAACGAAACGCCCCTCATAAATCAGCGGGACGATTGCACCGTCTTCCACGCCATCTTTGATCGTGTACTTATGGATCAGCTTCCCAAATTTTGCCATGGTGTTCTTCTCTTTTTTCATAAGAGGAGTGCCGGTAAAGCCAATGTAGCAGGCGTTGGGGAAGACGGTGCGCATTTTTGTTGCCAGCAATCCGTAGTTTGAACGGTGGCTCTCATCCACTAAAATAAAAACATCTCTTGAGAGGTTCTTTGCCGACATGCGTTCGGCCGTATTAAACTTGTTGATAATGCTGGTGATTACATCAGCCTTGCCGCTGTTCAGCAGCTGCGTCAAATGGCGGCCGCTGGTGGCTCTGGCGGGATTCAGCCGCGTATGCGCAAAGGTGGCGGCAATCTGCCCGTCCAGCTCTTTGCGGTCTGTCACAATGACCACGCGAGGATGGCAGTCTGTCAGTTCCATCAAGATGTATTTCGCCAGCATAACCATGGTGAGGCTCTTGCCGCTGCCTTGTGTATGCCAGATAACGCCGCTCTGCCGATTCCCTCGCTCATCAGTCTCCTGTATTGTCTTGATGATCTCCCGGATTGCAAAATACTGCTGATAGCGGCAAATCTTCTTTACGTTGGCATCATAGAGAACAAAATACCGAATCAGTTCCATTGCACGTGGGAGCTTGCCTGATAGCGTACTCAAACTGAGCAGCGATATAATGTCCTTATCCTGTTCTGTGGGCACGCGATCAGAAACCAGCCGGGTCAACTCCTGATGCAAAAAGGTCTCATTCTGCTCTTTCCAGATGTTCCAGAACTTTTTTGGCGTACCGGTGGTTGCATACTTGACGGCATTCTTATTTGTTGCAATGATGATTTGGGCATATTTATAGAGCTGAGGAATATAGTCAGCCTGCTGGTTGCGGATGTTCTGTTCCACAGCCTGCTCCACAGATATCTGCGGAGCTTTGCACTCGATGACAGTGAAAGGGATGCCGTTAATGAACAGCACAATATCGGGCCTGGCATTGTGCTGCTTGTCCTGACTCTCTACGGCAAACTCTTCCGTCACATGAAACAGGTTGTTTTCAGGATGCTCCCAGTCTACATATTTGAGATTGAAGCTTAGCAGTTTTCCTTCGCCCACGGTTTCCGGGTAACTTTTGCCCAACTGGAGCGCATCATAAATTTTCTCACTGGTGCGCACGAGTCCATCGCTCAGCGGCTCGTCCAAATCGTCCATGGCGCGCTCAATATTTGCGGCTGAGAACTCATTTTCCGCGCCGGCGTAAGTATATCGATTGAGTTTCCGCAGTTGGCCCCGAAGGATGTCTTTCAGCAAAACATGATAACTGCTGCCGCGCTGCATGGCGCAGTCCTCCGGAGAAATATATGTGTAACCCATGGATTTCAGCAGTTCAATAGCCGGATTTTTGCTGACGTTATCCTCCAGATAGAGGTTTTTATCCATGGAAGCACCTCCTTTATTGCGTTCTATGAAAAGCAGGAAGAGCGGGGCGGCAAAAGCCGCCTCGCTTCCTACGCTCAGTCTTGCTTTTCTTTGGTGACGCCCTTAAACGGGGTGCCGTCCTGCTTCACGTCCAGGAATCTGCCGGTGTCGCTGTCGCGTTTAACCCACTGATCCGTTTTGGGATTGTAGGTCTGCGTGCGATCCTTCACGGGGCCGTTTCGATGCCCGTCACCACTTGGGGGATTGGTTGCCATGCTGTCTCACCTCCTTTCTTCAAATTTATTCGTTTCCGGGTTCCACCATCTTTCACGCAAGGTTTGTGTTTCCATCTTCGAGTCAAGGTACTCTCCGTCGCAGAACGCGTGGCAGTTGGTGCAGGTAAAAAAGCCTTTATAGCGATGTGAATTTTGTTGATTAGTTTCATATTCTTCCATCATCTCGCTGTTGCAATATCTGCACAGTTTCATACTTTTACCCTCACAATGCCCATCAGCAAAAGCTGCATCAGGGCTTTTTTCTTTTGTTTTTCGGCGTCAATTGATTTTTGCAGTAGTTCAATTTCGTGGTCAGTGGCAATAAAGATCTCGGCCAAAGCGTTTTGCTCCAATTTATCCATTGGCAGATAAAGCATATTGGAAATAAAAATGTCATTGGTTATGTTGATTGTGTTTTTTGCCCCTTTCTGCACAATGGGAAGCAGATAATTTTTTGCATTAATAGCTGAAGCAAAATATGTATGCAATAAATACCCAAGTCCATAGGTCTCTGGTACATAAATCCCGTAAAGCGGTGAAATCGCAACATTTTCTTTCATCTGGCTCTGTTTTATGATGCCATAAGGGAAGTCACCAGTTGGGCTTTTGGTATATATTATATCTCCATAGCAAGCCACACCATAATTTGAAGTATCAGCTGCAGCATAACTACGTCCAAGATGCTCTATCTGATCTACGACACCGCTTTGAACTGCAACAGAACAGATGCGAAGATTTTGCTCAATATTCTTTGTCTTGCGTTCCTTAAGAACTTCCCTTAAATTAACCTTTTTCCACACCCCACTAACCCCCGGCAGACGCTTTTTGCCGGTCAAAAGCTGCTGGCACAGATACTTTTTCTGCCGCTGTTTTTCAGTAAGCAGTTTTTCTTTCAGCTCGATTACCTTGTCTTGCGTGGTGAGGATGGCGGCAATTTCTCGCTGCTCTGGAAGCACTGGAACAAGCAAATACGAATTAAAAAAGTCATCAACAGAAATATTTAACAACCCGTGATTGCGTGCGCCTTCCTGAGCGAAAGCCTTTATTTCTCTGTTCATCAATCCGCCTTCAAAGTATTGCGTATAATACTGAGGGCATTTGTTTCGAGCTGTTTCTGAAAAGCAAATGTAAAGAGGTGATACAATACCACTTTCATACATTTCAAGCGGTTTTAATGCACCATATGGATAACCGTTTGAATAGCTCTTGTTATAAGCAAACTCTCCTCTGTGAAGCAGAAAATAGTTGGACTTATCTTCACTGGCAATAGCCTTGTTGAAAAAATCCCCCTGATTGATTAGCCCGTACTGCGCTGATATGGTAAGAACATTTGCGTTCCCCTCCGTGTTCCTGCGATTAAGGCGCGAGAACATTTCTCTAAAATGCGTTTCTCCCCATTCTTGTGGCACAACTCCAATCTTCGATTTCTTATACCCTTCCGGCACCTCACCACGGCGAATCTGTTCAATTCGTTTCTTAATCTCCGGCGTCATTTTTGCTCTCCACTCTTCTCTTGGGCTTTTTTATCACCTTGCATAAGTACCACAATTTTAGCCGCGTGCTTTCTACAGGAGAGATAGTATACCATCGCTACAACAATGCAAACGATAGCTAACAATTGCTTTGAAGCAGAAACAGATAAAATAAATAATGTAATAAACAGTATGATTCCAGTACGCGACAACGAATACTCTCTGGAGAGCGTGCTCATGATGGGATACTGCTTTTTCTTCTCATTGAAAAGCAAGTAGTTGTCGTTAGATGGAATTAACTTAGTCCATTTGAGAAGCGGCTCCATAATAACAGAGCCAGCACGATTAATAATCAATCCGATTTCATATGCCACAGCAAACACGCACACAGTAATGACCACCACTGGCCCTGTTCCAAGACTCCTGACGATCTCATTATTAAGCACCATCAAAGTGCAATCCGGATAGATTATCACACATCCTCCAATAAAAACCAGGCCAGTCAAGAACATATTCAAGATATTATAAAAGGGTACTTTTATCTCCATTACTCTGCTCCTTTAGGTGTAAAAGAACCAAGGTAGTTCCCGTAAACACTATTATTGGCACCCTCATCATTGAGAAATGAGATGTCATAGCTGTAGCTGGCTTTGGATACGTACACATGAACTTTATCTACACTACAGTCAAACACGATATCACCAGCACTGTTTTGCGTAATCGTGTTATACCCTGAGTAATAGTTCAGGTACTTGGACGGTGCCTCGCCAATCACAATAATGTGAGGGTCAATTTTTTTGAGGACATCGTCCGAAACTTTTCCAGAATCTCGACCATGGTGTGGAGCAAATAATACATCCACTTTGGGCCATTCCACTTGGTCTTTGATTTTCTCAAGGAAATCGTGCTCCATGTCACCCATCCACATCGCCACAATTCCGTTTTCAACAGAATAGGTAAAGATGGGAGAAATATTATTAAACTCTGTTCCCTCAGCGACGGTAGAAAGTGCTTCCTTAAACTCTGAATTTGTAATGATAGGCCATCTGAAATTGATTCCTGCGCATCCGCGCTCATCGTCGCCAATATTCATCCACTTCCGGGAACACCCTTTACTTACGTAATACGCATTTTTTCCATCTCTCAAGGTACAATAGTGCTTAAAATCATCGGTTTCATCATCTTTAATTGCCTGATTTCTAACGCAATAGAAATTTACAATTCCCATCTGACTGTCTAAGTATTTTAGTCCCTGTAAATGATCCTCGTCAGGATGTGTCGAAATAAAGCGGGTAATGCCTTTGTTGCCGCTTTTACTTTTAATTTCTGCCGTGATTTCTTCTCTATTGCTGTCGTCCATACAGCAATCAATAACAGAAAAGTTGTCACTATTGTGATCAATGTAAAACATGTCACCATCACCAACAGAAAATGATTTAATGATGCTCATAAAAACCTCTTTTCATTATAAGCCCAATCCCTCCAAATACTTTTTCATCTGTGCTTGTACTTGCGCTAATTCAGCTTCAATATCGGAAATATTCTTTTTCACCTCATCAATGTCCACCAGTTCTTCTTCCTCGAAGGTATCCACATAACGGGGAATATTCAGGTTGAAGTCGTTCTCCCTGATTTCATCGAAAGAAGCTAAATAGCTGTACTTCTCAATGTTCTTCCGCGCTGTGTATGCGCTGACAATGCGGGCAATATCGCAGTCGCGCAGAATGTTCTGGTTTTTCCCTTTCTCGTAATTGCCATCGCCGGAAGCATCAATAAACAGCACATCTCTGCTTGTCCTGTTTTTCTTGAAGAGTAAAATGCAGGCCGGGATACCGGTGCCATAAAACAGATTTGCCGGCAGGCCGATGACTGCATCCAGAAGATTTAGCTCGACCAGCTGCTTACGGATGCGGCCTTCGCTGGCCCCGCGGAACAATACGCCGTGAGGCAGTACAATCGCCATGCGTCCGTTTTCGGCATCCAGGCTGTTCAGCATGTGCAAGACGAAGGCATAGTCTCCCTTTGAGGTAGGCGGAACCCCCCAGTCGAACCGGTGCCATGGGTCAAGCGTCGCTGTCATTTTCTCCTGTTTATTTCCTTTCGCATCCATACCGGCCGCGGATAGAAATCCGCTGTCCCATTTGTCCAAGCTGAACGGGGGATTCGCCACAACCACCTGAAACTTCATCAGGTTGTCATCTTCAATGTTCTGCGGGTTGGCTAACGTATCGCCTTGCCATATCTTTGCATCGTCTACGCCATGTAGAAACATATTCATGGTACAAAGCGCCCAAGTCTGTGCGTTCAGTTCCTGACCATAAACTGCAGTCTTGCCGCTCGGCACCTTCTTATAGGCCTTCAGCAAAAGGCCGCCGCTTCCACATGTGGGGTCATATATACGGTCGTTCTCTCTGGGCTTTACCAGTTGAGCAATCAGCTCCGAAACCTGGCTCGGCGTGAAGAACTCTCCGCCCTTTTTCCCAGCGTCAGACGCAAAATTAGCGATCATGTATTCATAAGCATCGCCGATGATGTCTGCAGATCCAAGCTGACTGGGCCGCAGATCCAGTCCGTTGAAATCTTCCAGCAGGTTTCTAAGGGTCGCATTCTTCTCTTTGACGTCACCGAAATCCACCTGAGAATTAAAGTCGATTGCGCGGAACACGTTCCGAAGCTTCCCGCTGTTATGCTCTTCAATATGAGACAGGGCTACATTTATTTTCTGCCCGATTTCTGCATCATTGCGGTTTTCGTAAAGATACTCAAATGTCGATTCCTGATCCATCATAAACCGCTCACGGCTCATGGCACGCTCTACCCGACGTTCGTCGCCTTCGTATTGCTTTGTATATTCTGCGCGCTTTTCTTTGGAAACATCGCTGAGATATTTCACAAACAACATGGAGAGTATATAATCCTTGTAGCGTGAGCTATCGATTTTACCGCGAAAACTGTCACAGGCGCTCCACAGCGCTCTTTCAATATCACTTTTCGTCGTCATGTTTTTTCCCTCGTCTCATTTCTTTTTGTGCTTTGTCAATCACGGCGGAATAGTACTTTTCTTTTTCGATTGCCAGCTTTGATAATAGCTGTGCTTCTCTCTTTGCAAGCTGATTCATTGCAGCAATTTTCTCTTGCTGTGCAACGGGGAGAACACTGATTTCAAATCCAGCAAGGAATTTTGTGTTGATGGCTCCCAGCATGTTGCTGGTAGCATTTTCATATATTTGCTTTCTTACTTTTGCGGTGTTCATAAGCCAATGAAGATACGCGGGCAGGAGAATCTCATTGTCCACACGTATCACCGCAAAGTTTGAGGAAATTACCATACCGGCAGTAGAGTCATCAATCAAAACAGCTGAATATGGGGCACTCAATCGAATTACTACATCACCGATATGTGTCAAATAATCCTGGCTCAAAGGTTCTGTTGCATCGAATATCTCCACCAAATTAATATTGACGGTGCCGTTGGCTTCAACAGAGCGCAGATTCAAAAGGGAATATCGAAATTGGCTCATCTCCCGTGCCTGTTTTCGTGCCAACACCAGCCCGCTTCTGATTACTGCCAAATCGTTAAGTCGCACGTCCTCATCTCCTTTTGTCATGGGATATAAATAACAAGAACATTGTAAAAAAATAAATCTGCTTTATCTGATTGTCTGAATTATACCATGTGCCATCACACCTGTCAAGCAAAATTTGTCACGTTTGAAAAATAACATTAACATGTGTGAATGCAGGCCATCCCTGCTGCAATTAAAACATTCCATCAGGGATGCCCTGTACGCATTCACTGGCCCAAGACGCAGTTATCGTTCTGCGCGCTCATATTGATGCCGGAAGATGTGCGCATGCTGCTTTTTAGCTTCTTCCTGCTGCCTGACAGCCTCGACAGTGGCTTCGACGCGTTCCGGACCATAGGCACGGCAGACACGGTCATAGTCCTCTGCGATTGCACGCAGGGACTTGTTTTCCTCCTGGGCGGCGGTCAACTGATTCGTTAGTGTCGGCACTTCATAATCATATTTCTTTTGCAGACGCTCAAACCTCTGCAGCAGATCAAGATAGGAATGGTAGATGGATCGCAGAATTTTGACGATACCTGCCAATATCGGCTTGGCTTTTTTCTCCCGATAGGTTCTTGCAGTTTCTAACGCCCCTGCTTCCGGCAGCAATTCTTCCGGGTCGGCTGAAAATTGCGCCGCGAGCTTTTCCACGCTTTTCAGCTTCGGAGCCAGCTCATTCATCCGGGCTCTTGCATCCTCCGCGTCTTGCTGTGCATCGGCTTTTTCATCTTGCAGACCGGCAATCTCTGACCGAGCAGCTTCCTTGGCTGCTTCCAACATCTCCAGCCGCCGCTGCTCCTGCGCCACCTTGAATTGCGTCACGGTCAGGTGTTCCTCCGAGCCGCCACGTTCTCCGCGCTCCACATCATCGTATCCGGATTTGCGCATGAAATCATAAAAATCATCCTGCAAAACGCTGTAGGATTTTCGCAGGACCGGCTTGCCATTCTTCTGCAAAATTGGATTGCCGCTCTCGTCAAGGGCCGGTTTCGACAGCCATTTTTTACTGCTGCTGACCTGCATGATTGTCTCCTTGACCGTGCCGACCAGCGCCGGGTCCTTGCAGCGCTTCGACCATAAAATCTGTTTCTCCACGACAGGAATATAAACAACGTGCATGTGGTAGTGGAAGATGTCCTGGCCGAGTACATCAGACATGGCGCGGTTTCGCTCGTCTGCGTGCATGACTGCCGACAGAACATACTGCTCACCGCCGACAATTTGGATTGCCGCCTTGTAGGCGTCAGCGAAAAACTGCTTTGCAAATTCATAGCCGCCGTGGTTGTGGAAATAGGCGGAGTTCACGTCAAAGATCAGTTCTCCGTATAGGTTTGCTCCGTCCTTGAGGCCGCGGGTGGAGATTGTTCCATCCGCTTCCATCTTGGCGAAAACCTTCTCATAATCATCAGCGGCTGCTTTGAAATGGATGTTATTTTCTGAGCGTTCCGGCACGATGTCCGGGTTCGTGTAGGATTCTTTTTCGCGCTCGTTGTGTCTTTGTGTGTTGTTGATTTTTGCGTTCGACAGGTTGACGTTCCTGACGCTGATGCGGTCAACTCCATCGCCTCTTGCCATTGGCCTAATACCTCCGTTATTCAAAATGTATTGATACCGCAAGCCCGGGGATTCACTTCTGCGGAAGTGTAATAACCCACTATGATACTTTCATCCTTCGGCTGCAAAGTATCGTGGGCTCTCCGAGG
>Ga0183095_10989_pt1 | contig 39285 bp, 36 predicted proteins | sample BioMet4_FD_130346 | JGI IMG/M metagenome (GOLD analysis project Ga0183095, IMG submission 130346) | Microbial communities from bioreactor (seeded with sewage sludge) at LBNL, California, USA - Biofuel metagenome 4 (v2) (version 3) | ecosystem: Engineered > Bioreactor > Anaerobic > Unclassified ...
CATCTTCGTTATCTTACCCGTTTTACTGTTCCCCTCTCGGGGAATGGTTACTTCTTCTTTTGAAACTTCTTCTCTCAAAGAAACTTCAGGGTTGTGTGTACTGTCTGTTATTCGATTTTCAAGGTCCGTTTCCGTTTTTTATTCTCTCCCTTAGGCGAGAACCATGTCATTCTAGCACACGACTTTTCTGATGTCAATCATATTTCTAATCTTTTTTTTGTTGAAAGTTCAAACCAGAAATTAACGCCATTTTCCTTATTTTCCGCACCATACGGCATATGGTGCGCCTCCATGATTGCCTGTACTATAGATAGTCCTATACCGGTTCCGCCATAGGCTCTGGAGTGTGCCTTGTCAACTTTATAAAATTTATCCCAGATATGCGGAAGGTCTTCTTCCGGTATGCTGCTTCCGGTATTGAAGACATTCACTCTCACTCTTTCTCCGGACTCCGCTGCCGTGATTTCCACGCTTCCGCCGTCATTCACATGATGGATGGCATTGCTCACGTAATTGGTAATCACCTCTTCAATTTTAAATTCATCACCCCATACCAGAAGCGGTTCCGTTCTGCTGAATCTGATCTCTGCCTTCTTCTCTCCTGCGAGAATTCTGGTTGAATGAATGACTCCGTTGATCAGTTCGGTCAGATCAAACTGTTCTGTTGAAATTTCCTGTGTGCCGGATTCCAGCGCGCTCAGCGTAAGGAGCTGCTTCACCATACTGTTCATTTTTCCGGCTTCGTCCATTATCACATCGGTATAATATTTCCGGCTCTCTTCGTCCTCGCAGAGTCCGTCATTCAGGCCCTCCGCGTATCCCTGGATAAGAGCGATCGGCGTCTTCAGTTCATGCGATACATTGGCGATGAATGCCTTGCGCATTTCATCGATCTCCTCTTTCTTTTTGATGTCCGCCTGCAGCTGCGCATTCGCTTTCTGAAGCTCGGATATCGTTTCCTCCAGTTTGTCTGCCATGATGTTCATGTTCCCGCCCAGGACGCCGATTTCATCCTGTCTTTTTTCATCGTAGCGGACATTGAAATCAAGTTTCCCCATCCGTTCCGAAAGAGTGGAAAGTTTGAGGATCGGCTTCGTGATCTGCCGCGTCATGAAGAACACAATGAGCATGCCGGCTATCAGGGAAAGCAGACCGACATAGGCAAGAAAACGGTTTGACAGTGCTACGCTTTCTCTTAAGTTTGCGACCGATGTCGACATGATGACAACCGTCTGATTGTCCTTGCAGTATCCGAGGCATTCAATGCTGGACGATGCGCTCTTAACGTCAATGCTGTTGATGATGGAATAGTTGTCGGTCTTTTTCAGTGTTTTCCTGACAGTCGCGGAATCCTGCCGGAACAGATAGTTCTGTGCTTTTTTCAGAAGGAAGTCGCTTCCGCGTTCCGAGGAAAACAGAGCCTTGTTTGTCGTTGAATCCACAATGGCGATCGTGATGTTGTACTTATCGGAATATTCCTCCAGTATGGCTTTAAGCTGACTGGAGGCGTCTTCCGTGCCGGAAGATGCGGCCGCATCGCCATCGTTTTCAGAATCATCTCCGCCCGTTTCGCCTTCGCCGCCGCTGCCTATGATGGTCGTCCCGTTCTGTATCGCCTTCATGACGACATTGTTGATTTCCGTGTAGGCGTTTTCGATATTCTTGATTTTCTCGGAACGATAGAAATTTTCCAGTCCCCAGGTATTAAGTCCCCAGGTTGTAAGCAGGATAACCGCCACGATTCCGAAGAAGATTGCCGTGAACCGGATCCGTATGGAATGCTTCATGTTTCCTCCACATCGAATTTATATCCCATTCCCCAGATCGTTTTGATGTAGTCTCCTTTGGCTCCCATTTTGGAACGGAGTTTCTTCACATGCGTGTCGATGGTTCTCGCATCGCCGAAATAATCATAGTTCCACACGTTATTCAGGATCTTCTCCCTCGAGAGCGCAATGCCGCGGTTCTCGACAAAATAGGTCAGAAGTTCAAATTCCTTGTAGCTTAAGTCGATCGCATTTCCGTCAATTCTGACCTGATGTGCGGATTTGTCTATTTCTATTCCGCCCACATTCAGTTTTTCTTCTCCGGTCACATTGCTGCGGCGTAAAATTGCCTCAACACGGGCCACAAGAATTTTAGGACTGAACGGTTTGGAAATATATTCGTCCACACCGAGATTAAATCCCTGGAGCTCATCACGCTCCTCGCTTCTTGCGGTAAGCATGATGATCGGTACCTTGGAATACTGCCGGATGGTTTTAACCACTTCCCATCCGTCCATTTTCGGCATCATGACGTCCAGAAGAATCAGACGGATGTCCTTGTCGGACATGAACATGTCCACTGCCTGTTCGCCGTCCTCGGCCTGCAGTACGATATAGCCCTTTACCGACAGAAAATCCTTCACCAGCTTCCGCATTCTTTCTTCATCGTCGACGACCAGTACTTTGATATTTTCCATGATTTCCTCCGAAATGCAGATTGCAGAATCCTGCATTTACGCTGTCTAAAAAAAATATGGAACAGAATCCGCACTGCGGACTCTATTCCATATTTTAACAAAAGCATTTTCCATTTTCCACTTTTTCACATTTATTTCACGGTTTGTCGCAGAGCAGCCCGGATTTAAGCCATTCCCGGCGGAAAAGACCGGATTTGACCCGCATTTCGACCCGGATTCCAATGCGGGCTCAGTGCTTCTGTGCCGCTTCGATTGCCTTTACTTCTTCTTCGTCAATTTTAATCGCGAGCTCGTTCAGCTGCTTGTCCTCCACATCGTCCGGTGCATTCATCAGCATGTCGGAGGCATCCTTCACCTTCGGGAAGGCAATGACATCCCTGATGGAATCCGCGCCGACCATCATCATGACGACGCGGTCGAGTCCGTATGCAAGACCTGCGTGCGGCGGGACACCGTATTTGAACGCTCTTAAAAGGAATCCGAAGCGCTGGTTCGCGGTTTCATCGGAAAGGCCGAGAACCTGGAACATTTTCCGCTGGATATCCGACTGATGGATACGCACGGAACCACCGCCGATTTCCGTTCCGTTTAAAACAATATCATAGGCCTTCGCACGGACTTTTCCGGGATCGGAATCGATCATGCCCCAGTCTTCTTCCATCGGCATGGTAAACGGATGATGCATCGCCTTGTAACGGTTTTCTTCATCCGACCATTCAAGCAGCGGGAACTCCGTTACCCAGAGGAACCTGAAATCATCCTTCTTCATGAGGCCGAGTTCGCGTCCGAGTTCCAGGCGGAGATTCCCGAGCACATCCCAGACAACTTTGTTTTTATCCGCCGCAAAGAACAGAAGGTCTCCCGGCTTTCCGTCCATGGCCTTCACGATCGCATCAAGTTCCTCCGGCTTCATGAATTTTGCAAATGAAGCCTTATAAGTCCCGTCTGCTTCGATTGCGAGATAGGCAAGTCCCTTCGCGCCGTATGTTTTTGCATAGTCCGTAAGGGCATCGATTTTCTTTCTCGGCATGGCAGCCTGACCGGCTGCATTGATCCCCCTTACGCTTCCGCCGGCCTTCGCGGCATTGGAAAACACACCGAACCCGCAGTCCTTTACGAGATCCGTGATATCCTTAAGCTGCATGCCGAAACGCATGTCCGGTTTATCCGAGCCGTAATGATCCATGGCATCCTGCCACGTCATGCGGAGCAGAGGAAGCTTCACGTCCACATGAAGGATTTCCCCGAACAGATTTTTCAGAAGCCGCTCATTCACATCGATCACATCATCGACATCGGCAAAGGAAAGCTCCATATCGATCTGGGTAAATTCCGGCTGTCTGTCCGCTCTCAGGTCTTCATCACGGTAACAGCGCGCAAGCTGATAATAGCGGTCATAGCCGGAGCACATGAGAAGCTGCTTCAGAAGCTGCGGAGACTGCGGCAGGGCATAGAATTTTCCGGGATGGACTCTGCTCGGCACGAGGTAATCCCGCGCGCCTTCCGGTGTGCTTTTGATAAGCGTGGGCGTTTCGATTTCGAGGAAACCGTTATCCGCCATGAAATTTCTCACATTGGACGCAATCCGGCTGCGGAGCATGATATTCTTCTGAATATCGGGTCTGCGAAGATCAAGGAATCGGTACTGCAGACGCAGATCCTCTTTCGTCTTGGAATTTTCTTCCACTGGAAACGGCGGCGTCTCGGATTCGGACAATATTCTCAGCTGCCCTGCCCTGACTTCCAGTTCTCCCGTCACAAGAGAGGTATTGGACGCGCCGGAACGTTTTTCCAGTGTCCCCACCACGGCAATGCAGTATTCACTCTTTAAGGTACCGGCCTTTTCAAAAACTTCCTTCCCGCACTCCGACTCTTCGAAAATGATCTGCAGAATTCCGGTACGGTCTCTCAGATCCACGAAAATAATTCCGCCCTTGTTGCGGCTTCTCTGCACCCAGCCCATGACCGTGACACGGCTTCCGGTTTCCGCGTGAATGACTTCCGCGCAGCGGTGTGTTCTTTTCAGTCCCTGCATCGATTCAGACATGATTTTTCTCCTGCTCTCCTGTATATTCTCTGAACTCCGTATATCCCGCTGCCCCGAGCTGTTCCTTCTGGAACCGCCTGTTCTTGTTCATCTTCGTAACGAGGCAGATGTTTCCCTTCTTTCGTTCTTCTTCCGCTTCCTTTAAAATACCGGCAAGTTTTTCCGCACCCGTTCCCTTTTCAAAAAGAAAAGCCAGCTTCTTTTTCTCTCCGGGAACCTGAAAACCCCTGTCCGTAAGAATGGCCATGATCCGTTCAAAGCCGATGGAGAAGCCGCACGCGGGCGTGTCTGTCCCTGTGAACTTCCCGATCATTTTGTCATATCTTCCGCCGCCGGCCACGCTTCCGCCGAAGCCTTCCATGGATACTTCAAAAATGGTTCCGGTATAATATCCCATCCCGCGGACAAGCGTGGGATCGAACAAAAGTCCGAAGGAATTTCCGTTACAGGAAGAAACCGTTTCCATGATTTCGGCCAGATTGTCGGCAGCGCCTTCCTCCAGGTGATTCTTAAGCGTTTCCTTCAGTTTCCTCACATCCGCCGCACTGCCGTTCACGGAAGAAAGAAGTTCCAGATATTTATCCGCCGCTTCCGCAGAAAGTCCGTTTTCGGAAAGCTCCTGCTTCACGCCGTCGCGTCCGATCTTATCCATTTTATCGAGCGTGATGAATACCTGCTCCGTTTTATCATCCGGGAATCCCGCAAAGGATGCCATCGCCCTTAAAATCCTTCTGTCGTTAATGCGGACCGTGAAGGAAGAATCAGGGCAGATCCGTTTCAATGCATCCGATGTGGCAAGGATCAGTTCGATCTCGGCGAGATTTCCCGCCTCTCCGAGAATATCAATGTCGCACTGCGTGAACTGACGGAACCGTCCCTTCTGCGGGCGGTCGGCTCTCCACACATTTCCGATCTGCAGGGCCTTGAAGGGCTGCTGCAGAGAAGCACTGTTGTTCGCATAGTAGCGGGAAAGCGGAAGCGTCAGATCATAGCGGAGTCCGGAATCCGTAAGGTCCGTCTCCGAAACCGCTTCCTCAAGCTTCAGCTTCTCGCCTCTCTTCAATATCTTGAAAATCAGCTTTTCGTTGTCTCCGCCCTGTTTGCTCAGAAGATTTTCGATATGCTCCACACAGGGTGTTTCTATGGGGGTGAAACCGTAACTCCGGTAAGTGTCCTTGATCATGCCGATCAGGTAATCCCGAAGCCGCATTTCCTCCGGAAGGATATCCTTCATTCCCGTAACGGGTGTCTTTTTCAGTGCCATCGGTCTCTCCATACGATTTTTCAGATATTTGAACTATTTCTATTTTAGTTGCAGATTGCTATTTTGCAAGATATTTCTGTTTGCGGAGAAGCATCTCGTCAAGCCGCGAAATATAAAGCGCGGGATCCTTCACATTCTCCGCGCGTTCTATGCGGTTCTCCCCCGGGTAGACAAACCTGCTCGTGGTTCCCGCTCCGCATGCGAGGATGGTCTGCTTTTCCTCCATGATGAGAATGTTGTACAGGCCCTCTTTTCCCGGTCTGCAGTACCCGACATTTTCAAAATTTCCCGCCATGTTCTTCTGCCGGTACAGATAATACGGCTCCAGTCCCATGGCTTTCGTGTACGATGCGGTCAGATTGATCATGTCCCAGGTTCCGGTGCATTTCAGATCCGCATAATCTTCCTTTTTCGTGTTGAGGCGCGCCGCCCGTTTGATTGCCAGCGCGTGTACCGTCACATCATCCGGCGCAAGCTTCTTTATGCCCTCCATCGTATTCTTAAGGTCGTCAAGCGTTTCGTTCGGCAGCCCCACGATCAGGTCCGTATTGATATTGTCGAAGCCCATCGATCTTGCGAGATGGAATTTTTCAATGAACATCTCCACCGTGTGATGCCGGCCGATCAGATCAAGTGTTTCCTGTTTCATGGTCTGCGGATTTATGGAAATGCGGGTCACATGGTGTTTTTTCAGCACCGCAAGCTTTTCCGCGGTAATGCTGTCCGGTCTCCCGGCTTCCACCGTAAGCTCCATAAGATTTCCGAGGTCGAAATTTTCTTCGATGCAGGTCAGGATCCGGTCCAGGTTCTCCGGTTCCAGAGAGGTCGGGGTTCCGCCTCCCATATAAACGGTCTGCAGCATTTTCCCCTTCATCCACCGTCCGGTTTCGGTCAGCTCCCTGCAGAGCGCATCCAGATAATCATCGATATGCTTTTTCCATTTGGAGATCGGATAGGAAGTGAAGGAACAGTAGAGACAGGTCGTCGGGCAGAAGGGAATTCCGATATAGAGACTCCATCCGTTCCGGTAGTCGAAGCGGTCCAGCACGTATTTTTCGTGCATGGCGGTTCTTACGCAGAGATCCGCCTTGGCGGGTGTCATGAAATAATCTTCCTGAAATTTTACCTTTACATCATCTGCAGCTTCCCCGCGGTCCAGTTCATCCAGTGCAAGCCTTGCCGGCCTGATTCCCGTGAGTGTTCCCCAGGGCAGCGTTTTTCCGGTAATTTCACTGAGCTTCAGATACAGTGCGCGTTTCAGTTTGTTTTTTGTTTCCGATCTTGTGCCGCATATGGCGGACGAAAAAGCCGCCTTCTCCGTTCCGGAAACCGAAACGGACATCCGGTACCGGTCTCCTTCCGGATAACCCGAAAATACAATCATGGCATTTTCATCCGGCGTATGCGTATAACTTTCTCCCGGATAAAATGCCATGAACAATTCTCTGATATCCTGTTCAAAGGGAACATCCGTAAGCAGTATTGCGATCATCTGATATTTACCTTTCACTGACTGCGAGCGGATTAAAGGTCTTCTCGTGTCCGATCGTCGTCACTCTCATATGTCCGGGATATACGTCCACATCGTCGGGAAGAAGAAAAAGTTTTTCCCGTATGGAAGAGACGATCGCTTCCTCATCCCCGCCCGGCATGTCGCACCTGCCGTAGCTTTCAAAGAAAAGCGTATCGCCGGAAAGAAGGATTTTGTCCTCCGCAATATAATAGCAGCAGGAGCCCCCGGTATGACCGGGCGTTGCGATCACCCTCCAGGTCTTTCCCAGAAGCCTGATTTCTTCTCCGTCATGCAGAACACGGTCCAGCTTTATGGACAGCGGCTTCCCGAAGAAAGCCACCGATGTGTTCCTGTCGGGATCCAGCAGCACCTGTTCTTCTTTATCCAGCCCCCAGACCGGAATTTCGAATTTCCTGCACACTTCATCCGCTGCCTTGAAATGATCGCCGTGTCCGTGCGTCAGGAGAATGCATGCGGGTTTCAGGTTTTCTCTTCTGATTCTCTCTTCGATATCGTCCGCCCGGTCCGCAGGATCTATAATCGCGCAGGAACCGTCTTCCGGATTGAAAACAAGATATGTGTTTGTTTCTATGATGCCGAGCACCATCGTAATGATTTTCAGTTTCTCCATCGGTTTCCTGTTTTCTCCCCGTTATCCTTTGGTCCGTTCTATGTCGATCACGCCGTCGATCATCTTGAGCTTTTCCGTCAGCGATTTCAGTTCTTCCACGCCCGCGGTGTCAAAGGACATCATAATCGTGGCAAGACCCTGTTTGTTGGTCCGCACATTGATGGACGTGATATCTATTCCCCGCTCCGTGAACACCTTGGAAATATCGACAAACATGCCGACACGGTTGTTCGCGAAGATCTTGATCTCCGTTCTGTATTTCGCGATCTCGCCTTCCGGTGCCTGCCACTCGGCAGGAATCAGGCGGACTCTTTCCTCTTCCGGAAGATTGATGATGTTGATGCAGTCCGTCCGGTGAATGGAAATGCCTCTTCCTCTCGTCACAAACCCGACAATTTCGTCACCGGGAACCGGCGTGCAGCATCTGGAAAACCGCACCGCAAGATCATGAATTCCCTTGACCACGATCCCGTTTCCGGACTTCTTCACCTGGACTTCCGGAACAATCTTTGAATTGCTGCCTTCCTTCAGGTTGGCAAGCACGGTCTTATCCGAAATCTGCTTCTTCAGATCCTTGGCGTGCTCATCCACCAGCTTGTTTACAACCTGGCCTTCTTTGAGGCCGCCGTGACCGATTGTGGCAAGAACCGAATCCCAGTCCTTGAAGGCATAACGCTTCATGACCTTTTCCTGGTATTCCGGTTTGTTGATCTCCGACCAGTCGATTCCCTTCGCCTTGCAGTAGCGGTCGATCATATCACGGCCGCGAATAATATTGTCGTCCTTCAGTTCATTCTTGAACCACTGGTTGATCTTGGTTTTCGCCTGTGCGCTCTTTACAATGTTCAGCCAGTCCCGGCTCGGTCCGCGGGAATTCTGGGAGGTGATGACCTCTATCCGGTCCCCGTTCTGGATCTGGTAGTCGATATTGACAAGCTTCCCGTTCACCCTCGCACCGACCATGCGGTTGCCGACCGCCGAGTGAATGGCATAGGCAAAATCCACGGGCGTGGAACCGCTCGGGAGATTTTTTACATCGCCGGTCGGCGTGAAGCAGTAGACGCTGTCGGAGAACAGATCCAGGTCGCTCTTGATGTACTTTAAGAACTCCTTGTTGTCGGACATATCCCTCTGCCACTCCAGGATCTGCCGGAGCCAGTTCATCTTTTCATCTTCCGCGCCTTCCGCGATCGCTCCGTTTCCGCTTTCCTTGTATTTCCAGTGCGCCGCAATTCCGTATTCTGCGGTGCGGTGCATTTCCATCGTGCGGATCTGGATTTCAAAGGGCTGCCCCGTGTCGGAAATCAGCGTCGTATGCAGAGACTGATACATGTTCGGCTTGGGCATGGCAATGTAGTCCTTGAACCGTCCGGGGATGGGCTTGTAGCGCTCATGGATGACGCCGAGCGCGGCATAGCAGTCCTTCACGTTTTCCACGATAATGCGGACTGCGAACAGATCGTAGATCTGATCGAGCGTCTTGTTCTGGTTCACCATTTTCTTGTAAATGGAAAAGAAATGCTTCACACGTCCCGTGACTTCCGCCTTGATGCCGGCATCCTTCATCTGCTTCTGGACGTCCTCAACGATCTTTTCAACAAAGGCCTGGCGTGCTTCCTTCCGCAGGGCAATCTTCTCCGCGAGGTCATAGTACACTTCCGGTTCCAGATATTTTAACGACAGATCATCCAGCTCGACCTTGATTTTGGAAATACCGAGACGCTGTGCGATCGGCGCATAGATATCAAGTGTTTCCCTGGCCTTCTCCTTCTGTTTTTCAGGAGTCATGTACTGCAGCGTCCGCATGTTGTGAAGGCGGTCGGCAAGCTTGATCAGAATGACACGTATGTCCTTCGCCATCGCGAGGAACATCTTTCTTAAATTTTCCGCCTGAAGTTCGATCTTATCCGATGTCCAGGAAATCTGCGTCAGCTTGGTAACGCCGTCGACCAGTTCCGCGACTTCGTTCCCGAATATCCTCCGGAGCTGCTCCTCCGTAAGGATGGTGTCCTCCAGGACATCATGCAGAAGTCCTGCAATGATTGTTTCCTTATCCAGTTCCAGGTCCGCCAGAATGATCGCAACACAAAGAGGGTGAATGATATACGGTTCACCCGATTTGCGTTTCTGATCCATATGTGCATTTTTGGCAGTCATGTAAGCCCGTTCGATCAGACTGATGTCATCGGACGGATGATACTGCCGGATGGTCTTTATGAGTTCGTCATAAAGCTGCTCCGGACTGGTAAAGTCCGCGGGCTGTTCCAGCTCCGGACCCGGACTGCCGGTACCTTTTTTCTCTTCGCTCATACTGATGTCACCTGTGGTGTAAACCCGGTATCCTTTAAAAACAGGATAGAGATATTATAAGGAGTTCCTTCTGAAAAAGCAAGAAATGCGGGCTTTCCGCGTCCTTCCGTGAAAGAACGCGAAGGCTGATATTCCCGGTCAGAATTCGATTCCCCTTCTCGCCGGCACATCGTTATCAAACGGATGCCTGATCTTTTTCAGTTCCGTCACATAATCGGAAATGCGGATGATCTCCTCCGGTGCATTTCTTCCGGTGATCACGACTTCCAGTCTTTCGGGTTTATGCTGAAGAAATTCAATGGCTTTTTCCCGGTTGATCATGTCATATTCATATGCCGCCATGAATTCATCCATGACCAGCATGTCAAAGTCATTTTCCTCCGCCAGTTTTATGATTTCATCCAGATACTCCCTGCAGTCTGCCGCCGCTTTCTTTTTCTCTTCTTCCGTCATGCGGAAAATGAAACCGCAGGGAGCCTTGCACGGATAACAGGTTATTCCCGGGACCTTTGAAAGCACTCCGATCTCTCCCGAACTCCCGTCTTTCAAGAACTGCGTGAACAGCACTTTCCAGCCGCTGCCGGCTGCCCTTACGGCAAGTCCCGCCGCTGCCGTTGTTTTCCCTTTTCCGTCTCCCGTATAGCATTCGATCATTCTCCGCATTCCGTTTCCTTTCCGTCTCCTGCTCGCGCGCGGGCCGCGTGCCCCGAGGGGGATAAATTTCCTGCGCGGCCCTGTGCATACAGATCAGAGTGTCACTGACATTCTGACTGCATCTTCGGATCAAAAAAGGCACGGAATCTGTTTCTCCCGTGCCTTCGGATATCCCGAAAAGTTTATTTGCCTTCGTATGTAATCAGCGAAGAAATGTCGTACCTGGAAAGACGTTCGCGGCCCTTCAGACCGGCGAGTTCCATCACGAAGCAGATCTTCACGACCTTTCCGCCGAGTTCCTCGACCAGCCTGATGATGGCCTCCATGGTTCCTCCCGTGGCAATCAGATCATCTATGATCACGACCTTCTGTCCGGGACGGATGGCATCCTTATGCATTTCGATGGTTGCCGTTCCATACTCAAGATCATAGGTCTCGCTGATCGTCTCGCAAGGAAGCTTTCCCTTTTTTCTGACCGGGACAAAGGATTTGTGCTGAAGATATGCAACCGGAACTCCGAAGATAAAGCCTCTCGACTCCGGGCCGACCACGACATCATAATCAACATTTTTCACTTCATCCACCAGACCGTCCACTGCAAGCTTCAGCCCGTCCTTATCCTGGAGAATGCTTGTGATGTCCCGGAACATGATTCCTTTCTGCGGAAAATCCGGAATGGTCCTGACATAATCTTTCAGTTCTTTCATGATTGAATGCTCTCCTTTTCCCAGATACTGTCTGAATACTGAACTCTGTCTTATTCGTAGATCGGATGTTTCTCGCAGATCTTTGTGACCTCGGCCCGGATATAATCCGCCTTCGCATCAAAATCCGTTGCGGCAAGCCAGATCAGCTGCGCAACCTTCTCCATGTCTTCTTCCTTCAAGCCTCTGGAAGTGACAGCCGGCGTACCGATGCGGACGCCGCTCGTGACAAACGGACTGGCCGGGTCGTTCGGAACCGCATTCTTGTTGAGCGTGATGTAAACTTCATCGCACCTTCTCTGCAGTTCTTTTCCGGTAACATCCGTTCCTCTTAAATCCACCATCATCAGATGGTTATCCGTACCGCCCGTCAGGATCTTGAAGCCCTGCTTCTGAAGAGCAGCCGCCAGTGCCTTCGCATTTTTTACGATCTGTTCCTGATAAGCTTTGAATTCCGGTTTCAGCGCCTCCCCGAAGCAGACTGCCTTGGCCGCGATCACGTGCTCCAGCGGACCGCCCTGCGTTCCCGGGAACACCGCTTTGTTGAAGTTGAATTTCTTCTCCGCTTCCTCGCTGCAGAGGATCATGCCGCCTCTCGGTCCTCGTAACGTCTTATGGGTCGTGGTCGTCACGACGTCCGCATAGGGAATGGGACTCGGATGGATTCCTGCCGCCACAAGGCCCGCAATGTGCGCCATGTCCACCATCAGGAGAGCGCTGCATTTGTCCGCGATCTCGCGGAACCGTTTGAAATCGATGATCCTGCAGTATGCGCTGGCACCGGCAATGATCATTTTCGGTTTTGTTTCGAGCGCCTGTTTTTCCACCGCATCATAATCGATGAACCCGTTGTCGTCCACGCCGTAGGAAACAACATTGAAATACTTTCCCGAAAAGTTCACGGGTGAACCGTGGCTTAAATGGCCGCCTGCCGAAAGGCTCATGCCCATGACCGTGTCGCCGGCTTCCAGAAGTCCCAGGAACACCGCCATGTTGGCCTGTGCGCCGGAATGAGGCTGCACATTCGCATAGCCGCATCCGAAGAGCTTTTTCGCACGCTCAATGGCGATGTTTTCAACGATATCGACATCCTCGCAGCCGCCGTAATACCGTTTGCCCGGATATCCTTCCGCATATTTATTGGTAAGCACCGTTCCCATAGCCATCATGACCGGTTCCGAAACGATATTTTCGGATGCGATCAGTTCCAGATTCCTTCTCTGGCGTGCACATTCCTTTTTAATGGCCTCTCCTACCTCACTGTCATAGCCGGAAATAAAATCCATAACCTGATTGACCATAGACTGAACTCCTTTCGTTCCGCTTCCGTTTGTCTGATACTCATGAATCCGGTTTAAGTTCCGGCCGATGACGGCCGCATCAGAAATTATAACAGTTTCTCAGACGAATTTCCATCCCTTTATCACTGCCTGAATGGTATTTCTTCCCATGTATTCGTTTACGGACGGATAATAGAGGATATCGAACTTTTTTCTTCCGTCCTGTTCATTTAAGAACGTCTCCCCGTCCGTGAAAATGATTCCCTCCATCGGTGTTCCCTCCGGAGACCGCAGTGCCATTTTTACGACATTCCGCTCCCTGCCGAGAATGCGGAGGCTTTCTATCCGGATGTCCTTCCGTGCGAATACCGGTTTCTCGTTGCCCTGCCCGTACGGTTCCAGAAGAGACAGTTCACGGATAAACGGTTCCGACAGGAAAGAAAACGGCACGGCTGCATCGATCCACAGTTTCTCTCTCAGATCCTCTTCCGAAAGGACCGCATTTTCATTCAGGCGTTTCCGCAGGATGTCTTCATTTTTTCGCTCCAGCGTCATGCCCGCTGCCATCGGATGTCCGCCGTAGCGGATGAACAGATCCGACACCTCCTCGAGCGCCTTGAACATGTGATAGCCTTCGATCGACCGGCCGGAGCCTTTCAGGTACTCTTCCGAAGAACTGTTCGTGAGGACAATGCTCGGACGGTAAAACGCTTCCCTGAGCCTCCCCGCGATGATTCCCGCGACAGACTCGTGGCATTCCGGAAGGAAGACCACCAGGACCTTGTCGGACGCATATTTTTCATTTACCTGTTTCTCCGCTTCCAGGAAACCGTCTGCCGTCATTTCCTTCCGCTCGTCGTTCAGTTCCTTTAAGTGGCCTGCGAGAACCGCGGCCTTTTCGGGATCCTGTTCCAGCAGCATGCGGAGCGCGACTTTGGCGCTTTCCAGACGCCCTCCCGCATTCAGACAGGGACCGATCACAAAGCCGATCTGGTACGCGCTGATGGAGGCGGCATTCAGTTCGCACCGTTCAATCAGTTTCAGAAGGCCGGTGTTCTTCGTATCCGCTATTTCCTTCAGTCCGTATTTCACGATGATCCGGTTTTCACTCTGAAGACGGACCACATCGCCTACGGTTGCGATCGCCGCAAACGGAAGCAGTTCCCTCCAGGCATCCGGAATTCCTTTCCGTTCATAAAGCACCTGCACAAGCTTCAGCGCCACCACGGCACCGCAGATCTCCCGAAACGGATAAGCGCAGGCCTGCTGCTTCGGGTCGATCACCGCATGAGCCTGCGGAATGCTGTCGCTTCCGTCTGCATTTTTATATACCTCGTGATGATCCGTCACGACCACCGTCATCCCGCTTTTCTCGGCATCTTCGATTTCCTGTCCGGCACCGATTCCATTGTCGCAGGTCACGATTGTGTCCGTGCCTTCGCTCCGCGCCTTTTCAATGATGTTCGCATTCAGCCCGTACCCGTCCTTGATCCGGTCGGGAATATCATACGAAACATCCGCTCCGGTTTTTTTCAGCGCCGTGATCAGAATGAACGTCGAACAGATGCCGTCAATGTCGTAGTCTCCGATGACGCGGATTTTTTTTCCCTCCGCGATTTTCCGGATCAGGATATCCGCGGCTTTATCCATGTCTTTCATGAGATGCGGGCTGTAAAGATCAGACAGCGTCCCGTTCAGGTATGTTCCGATTTCTTCTTCCGGCACGCCCCTGTTTACGATGATGCGGGCAGTGACCGGAGACACAGAAAAACGAGCCGCGATTCTGTCAAAGTCGGCTCGTTTCGTATAGATCATCCACTGTTTTTCAGCCATGTAAGTATGCAGCCTCAGTTCCCTTTTGATGTTCAGTACAGCTTTTCAAAATTATTATAGTGGTCTTCCGTATAAAAAATCAATCCGTCATTGGAATAGACGATCCGTTTTGCATTTCTGTAGCCGCCGGTATAGCCGATATCGCATTCGTAATACTTTCTTCCCTTTGCCGCCGGCAGTTTCCCCTCATTGTTCGCAAAAAGGCTGCCGCCTATGCTTCTCCCGGGCAGGATATCGCTTAAATTCCCCTTGCTGGAATTCCACCCTTCCTTTTCGGCCTGCTGTTTTGTAATGTAGTTCGGAGGAAGCTTCTTATAAAGATGCAGATAAAGGGCAACCTCTTCTTTCGAAGTATAATTGCCTTTTTCACTGACAGATGCCGATGCCGCCGTCCCGCTTTGACTCTGTGAAGCCTGTCCGCCGGTTTCGCTGATCGCTGCCGCATTCCGGGTGCTTACCGATGCCGATAACGTGGTAATTTCCCCTGCGGACGATTTCCCGGCACATGCTCCCAGGATAAACATGATCATTAACAGCGCAATCGGATGCCACCAGATTACATTCTGAATAATCCGGTTTCTTCTTTCTCTTCTGCGTCTGTACATTATTTATTCTCTCCTGCGTCCGCTGTGTATACATAAAGGCCGCTGGCTAATTTTTACAAATGACTACATACTGTAGTTGTTATTATTATACAACGGGTTTAGCAAATGTAAACCACTTTTAGTACAGTTTTCGGGTCATCATACGCGATATTGTGGAAAAATGCAAAATAGTAAAATTATGTAAACCATATTTTCGAAAACTGCCGTCTACAATATCTTGTATGATAAAAACTGTTGACATAATTTAAAAAAGTGAAAAATATCGCTCCGGAAATCAAAAAAATGCCTTCCGGACCCTCAAAAATCAGGTCCGGAAGGCTGAAATCCGAAAATATTACCTCAACTGACTCAATTCAGGAAAGAAACGACCTTGCAGGGCGTCCTGTAATCTGCAGGAGATTCGATTATCCCCGTCCGGGAGGAACTGGCATGGATGACCTTCCCGTTTCCGATATACATGGTGACATGATTGATATAATCGCCGCTTGCATAGAACAGGAGATCTCCCGGCTTCATTTCGGACTGTGAGATTGTTCTTCCGTTCGCCGCCTGATCTCTCGAACTTCTCCCGATATCAATACCGAAATGCTCATAAATCTGCATGGTGAATCCGGAACAGTCCGTTCCGTTCGTGAGACTGGTTCCTCCGTAAACATAGGGATTGCCAAGGAACTGCTCCGCGTAGGCGATGATCGCGCTCCTCCTGGCGCTTGTCACGCCGCTTTCCTTCTTTGCCGGTGCGGGAGCCTTTGTGGTTTTCTTCGCGGGCGCCGCTGTGGTTGCCTTTTCCGTCTGTTCCGCATGCGTAGCCGCTGCCGCAGTCTTTTTCGCAGTGGTTTCCGTAGTCTCCGCAGCTTTCTTTGTCTTTTCTGTCTCTGCGGCCCTGGTGGTTTTGGCGCTGCCGGTGCCGGTCGCCTCTTTGCTCATCTTTTCCAGCGCGCTGATGGCCGCCTCTGCTTCCGCCTTCCGCTTCTGTTCCTCTGCTTTCTTTGCCGCCTCTTCCGCATTGGAGACTGCCTGCGTAAATGATATGCTGGTCTTGATGTAATCACGGAAAACATAGCCGACCAGATCGTCATCCACCTGGATTTTCAGGAAATTGCCTTCCTGTCCGATCACCTGATAGGTTGCCCCATTCGCCAGGAGCGTCAGCGTGGCCGATGTCATATCGGCCTTCTCCCTTAAGCGGAGCGATGCCGTTCCGTTCACGGTTCCGTACGTGGTTCCGGCTTCCTGCGCGGCTTTTTCCGCTTCGGAGCCGGTGATGAAATAACGCGCCATCATATAACCGGTTACATTTCCGGAACGGATCTTGTACCATTTTCCGCCTTCGCCGTCAACCGTATCCAGAATGGTCGCGGCCGAATTGTTATAGATCTTTCCCACGGCTTCCGCAGCCGTGCTGGCGCTTTTCCGGATATTCACGAAATCCGTCACTTTTGAAATCGCCACGTTCTCATAACTTGATTTCGGAATGGCCTCCGCCTTTGCCGCATTGACCTCCTTTACCAGCGCCTTTGCGGCTGTGTTTTCCGAAGTATCCACGACAATGGTGCCGTTTGCCACAAGCTGTACCGACTGGGCGAGAGCCTTCGCCGGTTCCGAGTTTCCGGCACAGTAATTGTTCAGCGCCACGGCGATCCCGGAAACAGCTCCCCCTGTTTCCAGATCCATGCCGGCGTAGCTTTTAAAAGCCGTCGTAAACAGAAACACAGTCAAGATGAAAATGAAGAACATCCATTTTTGTTTCATGCGGTAATTGCCTTCCGTATGTCCTTACCTCTTCTCCGTCAGAAATTTTTCCACGCTCGTGACGGCATTGGCGCCGTCGGAAACTGCGGTGACGATCTGCCGCAGTCCCTTGGTTCTTACATCCCCCGCGGCAAAGATTCCGGGCACACTGGTCCTGCCGTCTTCTCCCGCGACGATATACCCCTTTTCGTCGCGTGAAACGAGATCGAATCCTTCCGCATCCGGGACTATGCCCACTGCGATGAAGACACCGTTTACTTCCAGTTCCTTCCGGACTCCCGTTTTAACATTCCGCACGGAAAGCGAAGAGACTGCATCGGTCCCGTTGATTCTGTCCACGACGCTGTCCCAGACAGGTTCGATATTCTCAGTGGAAAGCAGCGTCTCCTGCAGGATCTTCGCGCCGCGGAATTCGTTTCTTCTGTGGATGATATAGACCTTCCGGCAGAGACGCGACAGGAAAATCGCATCCTCCAGAGCCACGTCTCCCCCGCCCACGACCGCGGTGACCTTGTTCTTGTAAAATGCGCCATCACAGGTGGCGCAGTAGGACACGCCTTTCCCGCCCAGTTCCGTTTCGCCCGGCACATTCAGGAGGCTGTGATGCGCGCCCGATGCTATGATGACGGTTTTCGTTTCATATGTCTGATGCGCACACCGGACCTGAAAGAGTCCGTTTTCTTTTTTCTCAATTCCCGTGACGGTTTCTTCCGCAAAGACAGCGCCCAGTTTTTCCGCATGCTCCCGGAATTTGACTGCCATGTCGAACCCGTTGATCCCCATGAGGCCCGGATAATTATCGACTTCATAGGTATTGATGATCTGACCGCCGCTCATCATTTCCTTTTCAATCACCAGAAGGTTCAGCTTTGCCCTGACTCCGTAAATTGCCGCCGAAAGGCCGGCAGGTCCGGAACCTACAATAATAAGATCATAAATTTCCGGCATATTCCCTCTCCTTATGAAATTTAATTTACATAACCTCATTTTCAGTATAGCAAAAACCCGCGGATGTTACAATTCCTTTCCGCAGATGGTATACTGTTTCCAGTCTTTTTAAGAAATCCGTTTCGGAGATTTCGTTTCATAAACAGGGAGAACTGCCATGAAGAGAAAAACCGTATGCATTACCGGCGCGTCGCGCGGAATCGGAAAAGCGGCCGCGCTGAAATTTGCCCGGGAAGGTTTTGACATTGCGATCTGCTGTGCCAGAGAGGAAGACGCCCTTCTCGCGACAAAAAAAGAAGCAGAGAGTTTCGGCATAAGCTGCTTTTCTTCTCTCTGCAATGCCGGAAATCCCGAAGACTGCGCCCGCTTTCTGTCCGGAGTCTGCGCTTCGCTCGGCACCCCTGACATTCTCATCAACAATGCCGGCATTTCGAAGATCGGTCTTGTACAGGACCTGACGCTGGAAGAATGGGACGGGATGATCCGGACGGATTTAAGTTCCGTGTTCTATATGAGCCGCATTCTGATCCCGCCGATGGTGCAGCGTCAAAGCGGAAAGATCATCAATATCTCCTCCGTCTGGGGATGCGTCGGCGCGTCCTGCGAGGCAGCCTATTCCGCCTGCAAGGGCGGCGTCAACGCATTCACGAAGGCACTGGCGAAGGAGCTTGCGCCCTCCGGCATCCAGGTGAATGCGATTGCCTTCGGCGCGATCGACACGTCGATGAACGCTTCCCTCAGCAGCGCCGAGCGCGCGGCCCTGTGCGAGGAAATCCCGGCCGGCCGCTACGGCACGCCCGAAGAAGCTGCCGATTTTATCTTTTCGGTCGCTGCCTCCGGGAACTATCTGACGGGGCAGATCATCGGCTTCGACGGCGGCTGGCAGTACTGATTATGGCTTATTCCGCCGCCGGAAGCGTCCGGAAATACAGACAGATATCTTCATAGTGCCCGTCCTTCATCAGGAAACCGCCGGGTATGATGCCGAGTTCCCGGAACCCGAGCCGCTCGTACAGGTGCCTGGCATGGACATTTGTTCTCACGACCGCATTGAACTGGAGAATACGGAATCCCTTTTTCCCCGCCATGCCGATGCAGTCGCTCACCAGTTTTTCTCCGATGTGCATTCCTCTTGAGGAACCGTCCACCGCATAGCTTGCATTCGCGATGTGCCCGCACCGGCCGATGTTGTTCGGATGCAGGATGTAAAGTCCGACAATTTTCTTTGACGCCGCATCCTCTGCCACCGCGCTGTATGTCTGCCCTGCAAAAAACGCTTCGCCGGAAGCTTCATTAAGCTCTTCCGTCTGCGGAAAGGCAATGCCATCCTCCACGACGCTGTTCCAGATGCGTATCATGTCCGGCACATCGGACCGGCTGAATTTTCTGACTGTGATTTTTTCCATGTCGTTCATTCTTCCCTGTTTCTGTCAGTAATCAATATAAAATTCTCTTTCCTCCGGAATCAGTTCCATTTTCCTGGAGCTGATTCCTTCAATGCGGATCCATCTTCCGCTGCCAAGCTTGTCCAGAAATTTTCTGATTACGGCTTCTTCACCCTGCACCTGAACCGTCACGCTCCCGTCATCTTCATTTCTTACAAATCCTGACAGGCCGAGCGACTGCGCAGCATACAAAGCCGTATAGCGAAATCCGACTCCCTGGACAAATCCCGTGAAGCTGTACTGCATCCGTATTTTCATAATTTTGCAAGATCAAACAGGCTCAGCTGTTCACCGGCTTCCCTGTCCACAAATGCATGCATGTAGGTAAACAGTTTTCCGGTATCATCCTGAATATGATAGTTCACGCAGGTCTCGTGGATATAGCGTTTCCGCTCTTCTTCCTCCGGCACCGGAAGTTCGTACGCATCGCCGTAGGTATCCATGTATTTCTGCTTCATCCCGGGGAAATGTTCGTCGAGCTTCTGATAGAAATATTCCCGGTCGCCTTCCCGCAGCGTAAGACCGATTCCGAACGTCACGATCCCGTACACTTCCGCTTCGATGCAGTATTCCAGAATGCCTCTCAGATTTTCCTCCGTGTCGTTGATGAACGGAAGAACCGGCGTCAGCCATACGATGGCGGGGATGCCGTTGTCCCGGAGAATGTTTAAGACCTCTGCCCTTCTCTTCGTCGTACAGACATCCGGCTCCAGAATGCCGCAGAGCTTTTCGTCATAGGTTGTCATCGTGAGCTGAACAATGCACCTCGTCCGGCTGTTGATGCTCTTCAGGATGTCAAGATCACGGAGCACCAGATCGGATTTCGTCTGAATGGAAAGACCGAATCCGTATTTGTCCACGATCTCCAGACACTTTCTGGTAAGACCGAGTTTCTCCTCGCAGGGCTGATACGGGTCGCTCATGGCTCCCGTCGCGATCATGCATTTTGTGCGTTTTCTTTTCAGGGTATATTCCAGGAGTTCGGCTGCATTGGACTTCACTTCCACGTCTTCGAAGTCATGATTCATCCGGTAGCATGCACTACGCGCATCGCAGTAAATGCAGCCGTGGGTACAGCCTCTGTAGATATTCATTCCGTTCTGAGCCGACAGGATCGATTTTGCTTCTTTTTCGTGCATGGTTTTATCCTTCCGCAGGAAGAACAGCCCTGGCCGTACATGGATTCCGGCATATTGTCTTTCTTGCCTCAGTCTGCCGGAGCCCTGCAGGTCCGGGTTCTCGAATCATGTCCACATTATAACAGGTTTACGTAAATATATCAAAACATACCGCTTTTCCTGACATTTTTCCGTATGGCAGAAACCGCGATGAGTGTTCCGACTGCGGAAATCGACGTCCCGATCCATAAAAGGGTGCGGACGCCGACCGTGTCGATCAGCCTGCCGCCAATGATATTCCCGATGACTCCCCCGATCGTGCTTGTGGAAATCATCATCCCCAGAGCCTTGTTCTTATCCTGTTCTCCGAACACATGATTGATGTAGGAAACGCTCGCCGGCATAAACAGCGCAAAGCCGATGAACTGAAACAGATTTGACACGTAAAAGACCGGCATGGTGGATGCCGTCGTATTTAAAAGCGACTTGACCGTAAAACCGACTGTCGAGATCATCAGAAGAACGGTACAGGAACTTTTCTTTTCCAGCGTCCCGTAAAGCGCCATGGCCGGGAACTCCACGATCGCGGCAATCCCGATCCATATTCCCATCTGGGCCGAATTGCCGCCAAGGCTTTCCACGATCTGGATTGCATAGGAATTGATGATCAGATGCATGATATAGATGAGACACATGCCGAGTACGAGCTGCATGAATTCGGGATTCTTTCTGCAGAACGTAAAATAAGAATCGGACCCCGTCTTTGCGGTTTTCTCTTTCGTTTCGCCGAGCGGCGGTATGCTTTTCGGCGTCCTCATGGTAAGGAGCAGCGGAAGAAGGACCAGGCAGAGGATAATCCCGAAAAAAGTACACTGCGATGTTCCGTTCTTTGCCACGTGGGTGCCCAGCCAGAAGGAAGCAAGCGCAAAAACGAAGGAACCGATTCCTCTGCCGAATCCGTACTGGATGTCTGCGCCGCGATTCAGATAATATACGCAGATGCCGTTCAAAAGGGACTGGCAGTTCTGCATCAGCATGATGCTGAACGCATAGATGATTCCCAGATGAAGTTTGTCGAGCGGAGCCAGAAAAACCGTCAGCTGCAGAAGAAGCACGGAGACAATGATGGAAAGCAGGATAGCCGTCAGTGTGACTTTCCGGCTTCTGTCCGCAAGCGAGGAAAGAAACTGCTGGAGAACGACCGCTGCTGCGTCTCCGCCTGCTATGGTGAGACCGATCTCGCTGCCGGAAAAGCCCTGCGATTTCAGGTAAACCCCGGCATACGATGAGACGCACAGAAACAGCAGCCAAAAAAAGATATTCAGGACTGAATACCGGAACGTCGCGTGTTTGAGATTAAGAGAATTTCTTTCCGTCATGACTGAAGCTGCCTTTCCCGTAAAACGCCTTCACGATAGAAATCAATTCGGCAGTACGGGCATGGCCAGTGTTTCCGTGAGAGCCGCCGCCGGTAAAAGCGGAAATACAGATATGAAAAATGAAACAATGCCTTTCCGCAGATCCGGCATGCAGATCTGTGCTTATCCTGCATGAACCGAAATATTTTTTACGACAGCATCGATCAGATTCTTTGCTGCCGCCCGGATTTCATCCACCGAAAGATTTTCTTTTCTGCCTGCGCAGATAAAGCCCCACAGGCCGTCACAGAGAAAATGCGTGGTCATCTGCATCGGATAGCGGTATTCGACATGCTTCTGCATATCGAGATTTTCAACGCTCTGCACCAGATATTCGGAAAAGGTCCCGTAAAAGTTCGGGTTCTCTCTCTGAACCGCAAACGGAAGCAGAGACTCTTCTCCGTAAAAGATATCAATAATGCTGTCAAACAGATTGCAGTAACTTTGGGACAGGTTGTTCTTCCCGTTGTTCTCCTTCTGCAGTTCCCGGAAACGGATATCGGTGACCTGTGCCATGTCGCGGAATATTTCATCCGCAAGCGCATACTTGTCCGGATAATATGTATAGAACGTGATGCGCGTCACGTTCGCGGCAATGCAGATCTGCGTCACGGTGATCTGATCCATGGACTTTCCGGACAGGAGCCTGATAAAAGCATTTTTCATTTTGTTTCTGGATTTCGTAATCCGCCTGTCTTCGCCCTCACGATCTGTATTCATGATATGCCTCTTCTTATTCTGCGGCCTGATTTTGTTCGGGGCAGAAATACCGGATTTTTTCTGTCTGTTTTCTCTTCTGCATATTCTGGTAAAATAAGACCTGCCGAAACAGCAGGTATCCTGACAACTTGTAATATAATATCAAAATTTCCCTGATTCTTCAACAGAACTCTCTTCGTTTGCGTTTCCGTGAACTTTATGACTATCCCGTCCGTCTTCTTTCAAAAAGAAGGAGGATTTAATATGATTTATTGCAATCACTGCGGAAAAAAGCTCGAGGACGGAGCCGTGTTCTGCCCGTCATGCGGGACCGCTGTTCCGGCTGCTTCCTGCAGCACAGATACCGTATCAGTTTCGGGGGATGCAGAAAAGAACAAACTGTTTGCCGTTCTGTCCTATTTCGGATTTCTGGTGTTCGTCACCATCTGTTCTGCCCCCAGATCACGTTTTGCACGTTTCCATGCCAATCAGGGGCTCGTTCTGTTTCTGGCGGACCTGATCTGCGGAATTTCCGGTCTGATCCTGCATGCCGTGCTCTCCCTCATTTCCTGGCGGCTGTTCTTTATCTCTTCATTGTGGAACCTGATCTGGATTCCGCTTACTGTTCTGTCCTTTATCGGGATTGCCAATGCCGCACAGGGACAGGAAAAGGAGCTTCCTTTCATCGGGAAAATCAGAATTCTGAAATAATATCGTCCTGTGGCTCACAGAAGAAACGCATCCTGGAATACTGTCATCCCGGATGCGTTTCTTTTATGCATATGCACGCAAATATTATCTCTTTGAAAATCCGAGTACACATTATGCTGCCTTTAATCCGTCTTTTTGTGCCATCCGTCCTCGGAATAATCAGCGTTACTGCCTGCTTCTGCTTTATGGTATAATTTTTATAACAGAGAAGCACTTGACGATATTTCACCGCGGGAGGCACTGTTATGAAGCTGTTTGCCCAGTCGCTGCGGAACAGGGTGCATGTGCTGTCCATCCGCAAAAAGCTCACGCTCTCGGTATGGGTGATCGCCATTTTACCCATGCTGGTGATTTTTCTTGTCATTTCCATTGCGTTTTTCTGGTCCAGTCTGCAGAGCGCACGGGACCAGGCGCAGCTCATTGCCAACAAGGCCATGACGGAGATGGACGCATGGATTGTACAGACGGGCGAGCGCAACCGCATGCTCGCCACGGACCTCAATATTCAGAACTCCATCAGCGAGTACCAGAGCATGGACTACAAAAGTAAGCTCGGCATCCGCGACTTTGTGCGCAACCGCCTCATCAACAGCTACACGTCGGACATGGGCGTGCAGAACGTGTCGCTGTATTTCAAGGATGAAAAAAAGACATTCTCGAGCGATTATACGGACTGGGACCTCTACGGAGCCCTCCACGGTGAGGCATGGTTTCAAAACCTTCTGGACGGTACATCAGCGTATTATCTCAACTGGGGCAAAGGCGTCAGCACCGGCGAACGGGTGCTCGTTCTCGCATCCGCCATCACCAGCAACGTGTCGGGCAAGGTTCTGGGCCTCGCATACACGGAGCTGTCGCCGCGCAAGATCGAACGCATTTTTGAATCGCTCGCGGGGAGCGGCGGCACGGTGCGCTGGGAAAACCCGGCCCGGCTCGTGGTAGGAATGCCGGAGGGCCGCAGCGCGGCCCCGGTATACAGCAAAAGCCGGCAGCTGGACCTTGAGGTCGAGTACCGCCCGAACTCGAGCGCTATCACCGCAGGCTTCCGCACGGCGCTGGTACTGCTGGTGCTGGGCCTGCTGGGCATGACGGCGCTGCTGTATGCGGTGTGCACGGCGTTCTCACGCTGGTTCGCGGGACGCATCATTGTTTTGCGCAACGCGACGACACAGCTCGCCGACGGCGCACTCGGCCTCACGGTGGAGGACACGCACTGCGACGAGCTCGCCGACCTCGCGCACAGCTTTAACCGCATGAGCGCACAGATCAAGCAGCTGATTGAGGATAACTACCTCACGCGCATCGAAAATCAGGAGGCGCGGCTGATGGCTCTGCAAAGCCAGATCAACCCGCACTTTATTTACAACACACTCGAGAGCATCTCCATGATGGCGCTTTTGCGCGACAACTACGAGATTGTGGACATGGCGCAGGCCTTTTCGCGCATGATGCGCTATGCCATGCAGAGCGAGCCGCAGGTAAGCCTAAGCGAAGAGTTCGAGAACACCCGCTGCTATCTCTCCATTCAGAAGATCCGCTTTCCCGACTGCGTAAGCGTGGAGTTCTGCATTGGGCCTGGCTGTGCGGAGCAGCGCATTTTGCGCCTGTCGCTGCAGCCGCTGGTCGAGAACGCGTTTATCCACGGTTTTGAAAAGCAGCCGAACGACCGGCGGCTGCGCATCGGCGCGCGGCAGCGGGGCACGAACCTGATGCTGTATGTCTATAACGACGGGCAGGAAATTCCCCGCGATAAGCTCGCCCAGATTCGCGCTCTGCTGGCGCAGGACAGCATGGACACTTCGCTCGAGTGTTTCGCGCTGCGAAATCTCTCCCGCCGGCTCAAGCTCACCTATGGAAACGGCGCAAGGCTGTGTCTGCGATCAGGCAAGGGTCGCGGTACGCTGGCCGTTATACACATTCCGCTCAAAACGACACAGCAAAGCGGCACTGTACTGCCGGAAAGGAACAGCTATGAAACAGATTCTGCTTTGTGACGACGAGCCGCTCATCCGCCAGGGTGTACGCAAAATTCTGGAGAGCAATTTCAGCGGACTGTCCATTGTGGAGTGTGCCAACGGCCTCGAGGGCTACAAGCAGATCAGCGTGGCCGCACCGGACCTCATTATTACCGACGTGCGCATGCCGGCGCTCAGCGGTCTTGAAATGGTGGAGAGAGCCGCAGCGCAGGGGTGTACGGCTCCGGTTGTGCTCATCAGCGCATACAGCGATTTTGACTATGCGCGCACTGCCATCCGCTTTGGCGTAAAGGACTATATTCTCAAGCCCATCAACCGCTTTGAGCTGCTGGGCTGTCTCAGGCGCATTTTGGGGCAGGAGGACGCTACACAGCCCGACGGCGGCTACAGTGCGCCCGGCGCGGATGACAAAGGCGGTGTGGAACGCGCTTTGGAATATCTGCGCGGCAACTTTTTTCGCAACCTCACGCTTGAGGACGTCAGCCGCTATGCCTGCATGAACCCCAACTATTTCTCCGCAGTGTTCAAAAAGCACACCGGCATGAAGTATATCGATTACCTCACGCGGCTCCGGCTCGAAAAAGCCGATAACCTGCTGCGCCGCACCACGCTGCAGGTCAGTGAAATCGCACAGATGGTGGGTTACTCCAGCACAAAGCACTTCACCCATCTGTACAAGGAGAATTACGGGATGCTGCCGAGTGAAACAAGAAAAAGCACCTGATTTTTTCTCCTACTACAAAAAGCGGTCAAAGCCGTCCATAATCTGACTTTTGTTTCCTGTGTCTTCGGCCCGCGCCCTTATTAATCCCGCCTTTGACCGTAAAACAGACCAATATCCCCGTGGAATGACTCAGCAGAGCGATTTCCCGGGGATTTCAATTACTACGCGAAATGTGCAGATCATCTATCATCCTTCAGACAAAGAAATATCTGATTTTTTTCCTCTCAGAAGCAAAGAACTGTAAAAACCGTCCATAATCTGATTTTTGTGTCCTTATGTTTGCGGCACGCGTCCTCTATAATGAAAAATACAGAAGACGCCCGGCAGAACGGACGTCAGGATTGCAGCCGGCCGGTGTGTACCGTCCGAGAAAAAAGGAGGATCCACATGAAAAAAGTGCTCAGTGTATTTCTTGCCGCGCTGATGGCAGCGAGCCTTGCAGCCTGCTCAGCTCCATCCCCAGCGGCCACATCCGCATCCAAGACCTCTGCCGCGGCCCCGTCCGCAAACCAGCCCGTCACCATCACCATCAGCAACTGGCTCGAGGCAGAGGAAGCCACCTCTGCCATTTTTAAGGAGCTGCTGAACGACTTCATGGCCAAAAACCCTGACATCAAGGTGGAGTCGCAGGCCATCCCGTTCAACCAGTATAAAGACCAGGTGCTCATTGCCGGAACGTCCGGCAATGCAGCCGACGTCATTATGGGCAACTCCACTATGATGTGCGCCTTCAACGGCGCCAATATCCTTGCGGAGCTCGGCAGCCTCGCCTCCAAGGAGGCAATTGACGACATTTACCCCGGGTACCTCTCCGGCACAACCTATGACGGCAAGATCAAGGCACTCTCCTGGGCGCCGCACCCCATTGCCATGTACTACAACAAAGAGCTGTTCACCAAAGCCGGCCTCGACCCCGAAAAGGCCCCCGCGACCTGGGACGACATGACCGCCGCTGCCAAGGCGATCTCCGCGCTCGGCAAAGACGCCGCCGGCAACACGCTGTACGGTCTGGGCCTGCCTACCGGCAAAGTCGCGCACACGGGCACGGTGCTCAACGGCATCCTGTACTCCTTCGGCGGTCAGTTCGTGGACAAGAGCGGCAAGGTGGCCCTCGTCAATGACGCCAATGTGGAAGCGCTCACTTACCTGAAGAACATGGCAAACGCCAAGGTTATTCCGGCAGGCCTCGAGATCAAGGACCTGCGCGGTCTGTTTGCAGCCGGCCAGGTCGGTATCATCTTTGACGGTGACATGGGCCGCAACGCCTTCCGTTCGAGCAGCGGACTCGACAAGGAATTTGACAAAAAGATGGGCGTAGCCATCATTCCCGCCGGCAAGACCGGCCGCAGCGAGACAGTCTACACCGAGCACCAGCTGGGCGTGTTTGCACAGTCCAAGCACAAGGAGGCCGCCGTCAAACTGGTGGAGTACCTCATCGGCAAGGACGCCATGCTCAAATATCACGCCTCCAACGCGGTGCTGTCGGCGCGCAAATCCATAGCCACGTTGCCCGAGATGAACGAGGACGCATTTATGGCCGTGTTCAACAAGCAGTCTGAGACGGCCAGCCCGCTGCCCGCGACGAACGCCCTGTTTGACAATGCCATGAACGAAATGACAAAGGCCGAGGAGCGCATCGTTGTGAACGGCGAGGATGTCAGGACGGTGCTCACGGAAACCGAAAAGACCATCAAGACCATGTACGGTCAATAAGTTTTTTCAGAGGGGCGGGAAAGGATGTATTTCCTCCCGCCCCTTTGTAATACCGAGGAGGCGTTTTGCATGCACAGACAAAAACATAAAATCAACTGGTTCATGATTTTGCTGCTGGTGCCGGCTGTTGCCCTGCTGACAATCACCATTCTCATTCCCGTGGCAGTGGTCATTGTTATGAGCCTTTTTCGCTACAATATGCTGGACCTCGCACACGTCAGGTGGAACAGCTTTGCGAACTACCGCGCGGTGTTCGGGAGCAGTGAGTTCTTTGCGACCTTTGGCCGCACACTCGCATATGTGGCCGGCACGGTAAGCCTGCAGTTTTTGCTGGGCTTCAGCGTGGCGCTCATGCTAAACAGCCGCGCGCTGCGCTTTAAAAAGCTGTTCCGCGGGCTGCTGTTTCTGCCGTGGACCATCCCGTCACTTGTGGTGGCCGTCACGTGGATGTTTATTTTTCAGCCCCAGTACGGCATAGTGAATTATCTGTTTCGCCTCGGGGATTACAGCGTTCTGGGTTCACCGTCTACGGCAATGCTGGGTGTCATTGTGGCTGCGGTGTGGAAGCAGATGCCTCTCATGATGATCATGCTGCTGTCCGGCCTGCAGACCGTGCCTGAAAACCTCAAAGAGGCAGCCCAGATGGACGGTGCCACAGGCTGGCAGAAATTTGCCACCATCACCATCCCCTGTGTGATGCCCGTCATCAAGACCGTCACGCTGACGTCGATCGTCTCCAATTTTCAGATGTTTGTCCTGTTCTTCACCATGACGGGCGGCGGACCGGTGCGCGCCACCACCACGCTGCCCCTGTATACCTACGAGACAGCCTTCTCCGGCTTTGACCTTGGCAAAGGAGCGGCTATCGGCGTGTGCTGGCTGGCATTCCTTGTAGTGTTCTCGACTGTGTACAACAAGGTACTGTCCGCCAAAGAAGTCGAATATTGAAGGAGGCCACGGCATGAAAACAAAACCTGTACAAAAGGTCCTGCTGCACGCGGCGCTCGTCGCCGTCACCGTGTGCTTTGTATTTCCCGTCTACTGGATGATTCTCACATCACTCAAGCCGAACGAGAACATTCTGCGCCTGCCCCCGCAGTTCTTACCCTCCGCTGCCACGCTGCAGCACTATCTGGGCATTCTGGGCGACGGCAAATTCCTGCTGTTTTACAAAAACAACCTCATTGTCTCCTGCGTCACCACCGTAGTGGCTCTGGTGCTGGCCACGCTTGCGGCGTACTCGTTTTCCCGCTACCGCTTTCGCGGCAGCAAGATCCTCATGATGCTGTTCCTCTCCACGCAGATGTTTCCGGCCATGACGCTGCTCATTGCGCTGTACAACATGTACTTCCGGCTCGGGCTGCTCAACACCTATACCGCGCTCGTGCTGGCCTGCTCCACCAATGCGCTGCCCATGTCGGTATGGATCCTGAAGGGCTTTTTCGACACCATTCCCAAATCGCTCGAGGAGGCGGCCTACATTGACGGCTGCTCCAAAATGGGCACGCTGGTTCGCATTATTTTTCCGCTTGTCAAACCGGGTGTTCTGGCTGTGGGACTGTATGCATTCTTGATTTCGTGGGAAGACTTTCTTTGGGGTCTCACGCTCGTCAACAAGACCGAGATGCGCACGCTGGCCTCCGGCATCGCCATGACATATCTGGGCGAATACAACTACGACTGGGGCCGCGTCATGGCTGCGGCCGTCAGCGCAGCGCTGCCCATTCTGATCGTGTTTATCTTTCTGCAGAAATATCTGATCTCCGGCCTCACGGCCGGCGCGGTGAAGGAGTGACGCAAATGAGACCCAATATCCTGTTTTACTTTACGGACCAGCAGCGGTGGGACACCTGCGGCTGTTACGGGCAGGCTCTGCCGGTAACGCCCGAACTGGACACGCTGGCGAAGCGCGGCGTGGTATTTGAGGAGGCATACACGGCACAGCCGGTGTGCGGCCCTTGCCGGGCGCTGTTCCAGACAGGCAGGTACCCGACGCAGACCGGCTGCTTTCGCAACAACAAGGCTTTGCCGCCAAACTGCAAAACACTGGCGGATTACCTGACCGAGGCCGGGTACCAGACGGCCTACGTGGGCAAGTGGCATCTCGCGAGCGAAGGAGAACTTGAGAGCAGACCGGCGGTGGACTACACGGTGACGGCCATCCCGCCGGAACGGCGGGGCGGGTACCGAGGCTACTGGCGGGCGGCCGACGTACTGGAATTCACAAGCCACGGCTATGACGGCTTTGTATTTGACGAAAACGGCCGCAAGTGTGCGTTCAAAGGTTACCGCGCGGACTGCATCACCGACTTCGCGCTTAACTTTCTCGACGGATACGACGGAAGCGCGCCGTTCTTTATGACAGTAAGCCAGATCGAGCCGCACCACCAGAACGACCATCACCGCTACGAGGGGCCGGTCGGCTCGCGCGAGCGGTTCGCCCATTTTACGCTGCCGGGCGATCTCGAGGCACTGGGCGGCAATGCGGCCGAAATGTATCCCGACTATCTGGGCTGCTGCCGCAGTCTGGACGACAATCTGGGCCGCATCGTGCGTAAGCTCGAGGAGAAGGGTCTCGCTGAGAACACCATTCTTGTGTACGCGTCCGACCACGGCAGCCATTTCATGACGCGAAACCGAGACGCACACCTGAACGGCTACGACGACTACAAGCGCACCTGCCATTCGGCGGCGCTGCACGTGCCGCTGGTGATCTGCGGGCCGGGCTTTGAAGGCGGACAGCGTGTAAAACAGCTCGTCAGCACGGCCAGCCTGCCCAAAACATTTCTCGCCATGGCGGGCATAGACGTGGGAGATGCCATGGTGGGCGAAGATCTGGGCAAGGTGGCGCGCGGACAGGCGGCGCAGCGGGACAACGTGATTTTTGCGCAGATCAGCGAAAGCCGCGTGGGACGCTGCGTGCGCACACCGGAGTATCTGTACAGCGTATACGCGCCGGGGTTGAACGGCGGGGCGGCCGCGGACAGCGAGGTGTACGCGGACGACTTTTTGTACGACCTCCGGAAGGATCCGTTCGAGCTTTATAACGTCGTGGCTGATCCGTCCTACCGTGCCGCACGCGATAAAATGGCCGCGCTGCTGCTGCGCGAAATGCGCAGGGCAGGCGAAAAAGAACCTCGCCTGCTCAGCGCCGGTGAGGAGTGCACGCAGCTTTGAAATGATTCGCGTCCTCTGTTCCGTTATCTGCGGAACTTTGAAATGGCTCGCGTCCTGCGGACGCTCGCTCATTTCAAAGTTCCAATGGAACATCAGATATGCAAAAAGGCACATCTGCAAGTAAACTTGCGATGTGCCTTTTCCATATCTGATGTTCCGCAGATAACTCATCTCTTTGAAAATTGCGGTGCACGACGTGCAGCCTTTAAGCCGTACTTCTTTCTTTCTTTCATTCTCGGGTCTCTGGTGAGGAAACCTGCTTTCTTCAAGATCGGACGATATTCCTCATCAACTTCCAGAAGTGCTCTGGAAATTCCGTGGCGGATAGCTCCTGCCTGTCCGGTAAGGCCTCCTCCGATGACATTGATCTTGACATCGAACTTGTCCGAGGTCTCGGTCGCTACCAGCGGCTGACGAACTGTAAATCTCAGGGTATCAAGTGCAAGATACTCGTCGATATCCTTTTTATTGATGGTAATCTTACCGTTACCGGGTACCAGATATACTCTCGCAACGGAGGTTTTTCTTCTTCCTGTTCCGTAATATTTATCATTAGCCATTGCTTTATTCTCCTTTTCGAGCATCAACCTTTGATTTCAAGAGTTTCCGGTTTCTGTGCAGCATGTCCATGTTCCGTACCCGCATATACATGGAGCTTCGTATACATTTTGTCTCCGAGAGATCCGTGCGGAAGCATTCCTCTGACCGCGTCTTCAATTACCTTCTCGGGTTTCTTCTTCATCTGGTCACGAAGCGTTATCTCATGAACACCGCCCGTATAAAGGGAGTGAGTCATATAAACCTTCTGATCAAGCTTCTTCCCGGTAACTTTGATCTTGTCAGCATTGACAACGATCACGAAATCGCCGCAGTCTTCATGCGGTGTAAATTCCGGTTTGTTCTTTCCTCTTAACACACTTGCAACCTGAGAAGAAAGGCGTCCCAGTGTGCATCCGTTTGCATCGACCAAATACCATTTTCTCTTGATGGTATCCGGATTCGCCATAAAACTTTTCATTGTTATCCTCCTGAACCGTCCAGTGACTGAAACTTACTATGAAAAGACAATCGGACAATGTCTCCTCCGGGGCAGGTGAAGAACATTAATCACAAATGTCACAGGTATTGATTATAGCCCATCGTTCCGGGTGTGTCAACAAACTTTTCCCTTATTCTTCCATACTTTCCGGGGAAAATTTCGGGTTCTCGGTCCTGGCCCATTGGCTTATGTTAACCCCGTCGACTTTTCTTTCAAGACAGACAATTTCCTGCAGCGTATAGAAGCCGTATGACTGTCCAGGCTTTAACCTCCCGGGCTTTTCCGCATCCGCCACATAAATTTCCTTTGCACCGTTCCTCCATGCCTGATGGATTTCCCGCATAAGGAGTCCGCTGTATTCGGAATCGAGGCAATGTTTCACCAGAAAAAACGTCCGTCCGGTGCTTTCCGTTTCCCGCTGGTCAAGCACATAATTCCACTCTTCGTTCTCCGCGCGGAGCACCTGCTGCAGATTTTTTTCATATTCGATTTTCACCAGCGTAAGTCCGGCGGCATCCGCATTCGGCCCGGCTTCCTTTCTGTCCTTCGCTGCCAGAATATCATGCATTTTTTCCGGCGGCCACATTCCCGTTCCGATCCGCATGAGCGTCCCCGCGATAATGCGGACCATATTGTAAAGAAATCCGCTGCCGCTGATCTTCATGACGATCATGTTTCCGTTTCTTTCCAGACTGACCGCATAGACGGTCCTGACCGTGTTTTCACTCTGCGACCGGGCGGAACAGAAACTTTTGAAATCATGTTCCCCGATTAAGAACGATGCAGCCCTTTTCATTTTTTCAACGTCCAGATCATAATAACAGAAATGGGAATACAGACGCACCAGCGGATCCGGTACCCGGCTGTTGAAAATCCGGTATTCATAGGTCTTGATGCAGTTCTGCTTTCTGGGGTGCCAGTCAGGCGGAACCTCTTCCGATTTCTGAATGCGGATATCCGCCGGAAGCCGGTCATTTAAGGCAAACGTAAATTTTCCGGCATCCATCTGCATTTCCGTGTCGAAGACCGCAATATTTCCTCTGGCGTGCACGCCGGCATCCGTGCGGCTCGCCATCATAACAGTGCAGTCCGTACCCGTCAGAAGCCGAAGCGCTTCGTTTAATTTTTCCTCTATGGTCGCACCGTTCGGCTGTATCTGCGAACCGCAGTACGCCGTTCCGTCATATGCCACCGTCAGCCGTATCCGTCTCATAATTTTACATGCAGCGGATTGATCCGCAGAAGCAGCATGATGCCGAAATAAACATAAAGAACAACCGTGGCAATGCGGTCGGCACGCCCGTACTGCAGCGGCTTCATTTTCGTGCGTCCCTCTCCGCCGTGATAGCAGCGGGCTTCCATGGCCATGGCCAGATCGGTCGCACGCCGGAAAGCGGAAATAAAAAGCGGAACGAGCAGAGGAACCATGGCCTTTGCCTTCTCGATCAGATTCCCGCTTTCAAAGTTGGCACCGCGGGCCATCTGTGCCTTCATGATCTTGTCCGTTTCCTCGATCAGGATGGGAATGAAGCGGAGCGCGATGGACATCATCATGGCAATCTCATGCACCGGAACGCCGATGTGATTTAAAAATCCCAGGCTCTCTTCCAGTCCGTCTGTCAGCGCATTCGGTGTGGTCGTAAGCGTCATGACGGAAGAACCGAGCACGAGATAGATCAGGCGGATACCCATAAATGCGGCAAGTCTCAGGCCCTCTCTGGTCACTTTCAGAAAGCCGATCTGAAACACCACGGTCCCTTCCGTTAAGAATATGTTGAAGGCCACGCTGATCAGCAGCAGGAACACGATTGCCTTCAGTCCCCGGACCATGAACTTTACCGGAACCAAAGAAAGACGGATCACGGCGAAAAGAAAAACCGTTGCGACCGCATAGGCCGGCCATGAACTGCTCACAAAAAGAGAAACGATAAACACAAGGGTTCCGAAAAGCTTTGTTCTCGGATCCAGTCTGTGCAATATGGAATTAACAGGATAATACTGTCCCAGGGTAATATCTCTTAGCATGATCTGCTGTTTATGATTCCTTCCCCAAAAGTTTCAGGAGTTCGTCCTTCGCCTCCGGAACGGTCGTGATGTCTGCATCCGCCGGAATTCCGTTTTCCTTCAGTCTCTGGATGATATAAGTGATCTGCGGCGCCGAGAGCCCGATTTTTTCCAGTTCCCGGTAATGGCTGAATATTTTTTTCGGCGTATCGTCAAATACTTTTTCCCCGCTGTTCATCACCATGATCCGGTCCGCATATTTTGCGATATCCTCCATGCTGTGAGAAACCAGGATGACAGTGATATGCTTTTCCTCATGCAGCGTATTCACCCGGTCCAGGATTTCATCCCTGCCTCTCGGGTCGAGCCCCGCCGTCGGTTCATCGAGGATCAGGACTTCCGGCTCCATTGCCAGGACACCCGCAATTGCAACGCGGCGTTTCTGCCCGCCGGACAGTTCGAACGGCGACTGTCTGTAAAAGCTTTCATCCAGTCCTACCATGGAAAGCGCTTCCTTCGCCCTTGCCTCCGCTTCTTCCTTGGAAAGTCCCAGATTCTTCGGGCCGAAGCATACATCCGAAAGCACGTCGACTTCAAAAAGCTGGTGCTCCGGATACTGGAAAACAAGTCCCACCTTCGCACGCAGAGCGCGCATGTCAAAGTCCTGGGCGTAGATATCCGCACCGCGGTAATAGATTTTTCCCTCCGTCGCACGGATGAGTCCGTCGAGATGCTGGATCAGTGTGGACTTTCCGGATCCCGTATGGCCGATCAGACCCACGAACTGACCTGCCGGAATTTCAAAATTGACATCCTTCAGGGCATACTGTTCAAATGCGGTTCCCTGTCCGTAAATATAGGAAAGATGCTCGGCCTTCAGAACAATATCCTGCTTTTCCGGTGTTCCGGCATTTTCCGTCTTCTCTTCCCCGGCTGTTTCCGCAGCGTGCTCCCTGCCGGGAAACGGACCGGCATTTTTCAATGCCGGAAGAAGATTGTTCATGAGCTCATCAATGCTTAATATTCCGTCCGGCATATTGAGGCCCGCACATTTCAGCTCGTAGGCAAGCTCCGTCACCTGCGGTACATCGAGCCGGTATGACTTCAGATCGCTTACCCGCGAAAAGACCTGTCGGGGCGTTCCGTCCATCACAACCTTGCCGTCGTCCATGACGATCACCCGGTCCGCATTGATCACTTCCTCCATGTAATGCGTAATGAGGACGACCGTAATGTGTTCCTTCCGGTTCAGCTCCGTGATGGTCTTTATGACTTCCCTGCGGCCGTTCGGATCAAGCATGGCCGTCGGTTCGTCGAGAACAATGCACTTCGGCTTCATCGCCATGACTCCGGCGATTGCCACTCTCTGTTTCTGTCCGCCCGACAGTCTGTTGGGAGATTTCAGACGGTATGCCGTCATCTCGACCGCGCGCAGGCTTTCGTCCACCCGCTTCCAGATTTCCTCCGTCGGTACGCCCAGGTTCTCCGGTCCGAACCCCACGTCTTCTTCCACGACATTCCCGATGATCTGATTGTCGGGATTCTGAAATACCATGCCGACCGTACGGCGGACGTCCCAGAGGCTTTCGTCATCGGTCGTCTTCATGCCGGAAATCCAGACTGTTCCTTCCGTCGGCAGAAGAATTCCGTTCATGGTTTTGGCAAATGTTGATTTTCCGGATCCGTTATGGCCGAGAATGGCCACGAATTCGCCGGCCTTTATGTCAAGATCAATGTCATCGATCGCACGGTTCACATCCTCAACGTGCTCTTCCTCATCCTTCGTGACATAATCGAATATCAGTTTTGAAGCCTTGATTATTCCCATGATTACCCCGCAGAGGAAGAAGACATATAAATTCTTACTTCGAAGTTTGTTATGCTCTTCCCGTCAGCTCCGCGTGCGGAAAAGTCCGAAATCACGGAAGTGCTCTGCGTGATCACCGACTTTCTGTACTCGGGATATAATGCGCTTGTCTTTTCGAAACCCGGAAACAGATCCGGGATTTCCCCGATCGTAACCGCCGAAAGATCTTTTCCGTCCGCGAGGATTTTCGCGCCGGAAAATCCGCTGCGTCCTGCATCGAACGACAGTGCATTGATCGTACAATCCGTTACCATGACATCTGCATTCTGCGGATTGAAATAAATAAGATCCGCAATGCAGTCATCACCTTTATAAAGCAGAACCTGATACTGCATATACGCACCGGCTGTCTGAGTGGTCGTGTCGATATTATACAGTTTTTCATTCTTCGAAAATTTCAGTTCAAAACCGCCCTTTAAAAGCGCGTCAACCTTTGTTTCTCCGACGGTGACGGAAACGCCGTCAAGGCTGAGTACCGGCATGGATGTATTCTGGGCGTTCAGAGTTTCCGTTTCGGGAGTATTCTCTCCGAGTGCTATTTCACGTTCCGGAAGCCAGTACATGAGAAAAGCGACAACTGCCAGAACCAGGGCAAGAACGGTCAGCATGGGCCATATGATCTTTTTCATTTTCGTTTCCTCCGGTTTGAGAGAAATGAGAAATCGACAAATGCCCTCCAGTTAAAGTAAAACCCTCAAGACCGAAAGGTTTTGAGGGTATCGCGTGCGTGACAGGAGTTGAACCCGCAACCCCTTGGTCCGTAGCCAAGTGCTCTATCCAATTGAGCTACACGCACACATGCTGCAAAAAATTATTTTATATTAAACTGCCTTTTTTGTCAAGTTTCTCAATTTTCATCCGCATCCTCTCGGACCTGTCGTACGTCTGCCTGCCGTAATAAAAAATATACTGCTGGATAATGCCGGCAAAGCCCCGGTACCGTTTAAGCGGAAAGTGTCCGTCATAATGCAGATCGATCATTCTCTGAATCCAGACATCCACGGGAAATGCGCCGGTTCTGTGATAGCCGAACAGCATCACGCAGCCCGCGACTTTCTCTCCCACACCGTTTACGGAAAGCAGTTTTTCGCGGAGAGCCGCATCGTCCAGTTCTGAAAGACTCATAAGGTCAAGTTCTCCGGAGGCACACATTTTAGCTGCCCTGTAAATATACGGTGCCCGGTAGCCGACGGAGCACGCAAGGATATCGTCATAATCCGCACGGGAAAGTTCTTCCGGACGCGGAAAAGCATAGTACGTTTTCGTCCCCGCCGGAATTTTTTTCCCGAATGCAGCCGATAATTTTTCCACACTCGTCTGAATGGCCGGAATGCTTTTTCTCTGGGAAATAATGAAGGAAATCAAAGTTTCCCACGGGTCCTGCCTGAGAATTCTGATCCCGTCCGAAAACGCTGCCGCCTTCTGAAGAAAAAGATCTTTTTTCGGAATACGCTCTGCGAATTTTCCGTAGTCTGTTTCCAGGTCAAAATAATCCTTCCAGAGAGAATCGAATTCCTTCCGCCCGCAGGAGAAGCAGTATCTGCCTTTTCTCTCCATGGTAATCTGCAGCACCTTTCCGTATGCGATCAGGAGCCATTCATGATCTCCGATCCGGTTCAGGCGGAAGCACTGCCCGCTCTCCGCAGTCTTTTGAATATCAAAATGCGGATATTCTTCAACAATCATCAGATTCTCCTTAAAAGCTCCCAGCAGGCCATGATAAGTTCGTTCGGAATGAATTTTGTAAAAAATCTCATAAGAAAAGGCGCCGCGCCGGGCGTGCACACCGGCAGATTGAATCTGCCCGCCAGCAACGATAATGCCGCGACATTATGAGCCTTCTGCGGCAGCGGGAAATGTCTGACCGCCCCGGCATTTTTCGTGTTCTCGCGCGATACGGGAATAAATTCGGTATCGCCGATCCAGTAGGGACAGACCGCCGTTACTGCGATTCCCTTCCCGAACAATTCCCACCGGAGTGCCTTGCTGTAGCTCTGGGCAAATGCCTTGGTCGCGGCATAAATATTCAGATACGGCAGCGGCTGAAAAGCCGCGACAGAACAGATCTCCAGAATACGCGCTCCTTTTTTCATATAAGGTATGCTGATGCGGGACATGTTCATCAGTGCGCGGCAGTTGAGCTCAATCATATTATTCTGATCTTCCGCCGAAATCTCGCTGCTGTTTCCCATTTTTCCGAAACCGGCAGCATTTACCAGAATTCGGATGTCCGGATTTTTCTTTTTCAGAAGCGCCGAAAATGTATCGAATGATTCCGGCTTTGTAAGATCCAGCGCAACAGGAACGACCGGTATTGAAACCTGTTTCGCAAGCTCGAGAAGTCTCTCCTGCCGCCGCGCTATCACCCAGACCGCATCCACATTTTCTTTCACGGAAATCTGTTTTACAAACTCACGTCCGAGTCCGCTGGACGCTCCGGTCACAACTGCAATCTTCAAATGTCCCGCCTCTCTTTCTTCCGCGTCCTGATTACCAGATCCGCGTTTATTTCGGGATACCGGTAAAATTTCAGATGATATCTCCTTTGTCTGAAAAAGTGATATAATCAGGTAGCATATCTGAATGCTGTATTTATGTTTGGAAGGAATATATGAAAAAAATACTTGCTGTTTTTATTTCTGCATTTATGGTGCTGTCTTTTCCGATGACTTCTTTCGCTTCCTTAACCGACGGAGTCCTGACATACAGTGATTTCACCGCATGTACGGGCAATGTATCTCCTGCCAATTTTACAAAGGCCAGGGCATTGACGACATTATCCAAGATCGTTGCCGTTCTTGGGTCTCCTTCCTGCCTGGCAGATTACTATGTCGACGGGTCTGGAACGGTTTACCGCACATATGAATGGGATTCTCCGAATATCGCTCCGTTCATTCTCATCACATTCGTCAAGGCAGCCCCTGTAAATTACCTTTATATCGGCCACTGATCATGATCGAGCAGGAGAAGGCTTTTCGTCTTCTACTCGTGCGCGGGGAGCGATGCTGCGTCAGCAGCATAATTTCCTCTCGCTCCCCTGCGCATGATAGCAAAAATCCCGGAGGATTATCCTCCGGGATTTTTCAGTGCCGGCGACCCGAATCGGACGGGCACGGGTATTGCTACCCACGGGATTTTAAGTCCCGGGCGTCTGCCAGTTCCGCCACGCCGGCCTGATCAATATTGCAGACAACGTTTCTGCTGTGCAACAATCAATACTATAACATAGTAAAATTCGTTTTTCAATCCGGATATTTCATCCGTAAGTGTCAAACCATGCGCCATCCAATAAAATAACGCCGCTTTTCAGCGGCGCTGTGGCTTGTAGCAAGGAATCGGAAGCGTCTTTGACCAGGGAAGCAGCGCATCCAGTTTTGACGAATCAATAT
>Ga0183095_10992_pt1 | contig 38964 bp, 57 predicted proteins | sample BioMet4_FD_130346 | JGI IMG/M metagenome (GOLD analysis project Ga0183095, IMG submission 130346) | Microbial communities from bioreactor (seeded with sewage sludge) at LBNL, California, USA - Biofuel metagenome 4 (v2) (version 3) | ecosystem: Engineered > Bioreactor > Anaerobic > Unclassified ...
ATTCCCGTTGGGGCGCGGTCTGGTCCAGGCGCATGGCCTTGAACCGTCGGGGGGGACAGGCGGCCAAATCCAGCCCGCACGGCTGTCCACCGATCTGGATCACCCTCTGCTGGCTGGCGGGGTGGCTAGAACGCGCAACTTAGTTTGAGAATTTGTGTAAGTTAGTTTGAGAAATCCCCCCGCACCGTGCGGGGGGATTTCTTGGATGACCTCAGCTCGGCGTTGCCACCTGCTCGGCGCACTGAATCCTCTCTCTGGCCAGGTCGAAATAGGCCCCGGATAGCTCCACCCCGACAAATCGCCGTCCGGTCTGTATGCAGGCCAGGGCCGTGGTACCGCCTCCCAGGAACGGGTCCAAAACCGTGCCCGCCTCCGGGGTAACGCCGAGCAGATCCACGAGCAGTGGCAACGGTTTGCCGGTCAAATGCACCTTATCGGCCGCCACAACTCGATGGTTAAACATACCAGGGAAGCATCGTCGGGTGAAAGTCCGGGCCGGCGCCTTGATGGCATGAACCACGAACTCCGTATCACGTCGGAAACTCCCCAACATCGGCCGCGCGGTTGGCTTGTGCCAGACCACAATCCCCCTCCACTCCCAGCCCGCAGCCTGGACGGCATCCGTCATCGCCGGGAGTTGCCGCCAATCGCTAAACACCAGACAGGGAGAACCAGGCTTGGCGATGCGCCAGCACTCGGACAACCACAGCGTGGCCCACATGGTGAACGATCGCTGGTCCTTGAGGTCTCCGAGCATGGCCGGGTACGTCTTTTTGGTCCCGGTCGACTGGTACTTTTTGGAGGGCTCGACCCGGCGCGCCCCAGCATGTAGGCCTCCGCTCGAATACGGCGGGTCGGTGACCACTGCATCCACCGAGGCGTCCGGCAACTCGCGTAGAACGGCCAGGGCATCCCCGTTGTACAATATTCCGTTGTCAAAGATCGTGTTGCGCATGTGAGGGCTCCCGCATCGGGGCTCGTCGGCCCTCTCGGTCGGGGCTCGTGGCCCTCACATGATTAATAACCCCGCATCGCGGGCATTTTATGGCGAGGTCTTGGGCCTCACCCTTCGCCAACAACTTATTGCACGATCCGCAACGTATCTCCCGCATTTTCTACTTCTTTACAGGTTGCGCTCCCGCCTGCTACCTCCCTGGCACCCATCGTCCCGGTGGGCAGGGAGCAGCTGGCGCAAGCCGGTGGACCGGTGTTACCCCACCGGGCCAGTGGGGCGGCTCCAATCCGCCCCGCCTGCTCCGCTTATCGTCCTTAGTTGACCGGGTTGTTGTACTCGACAATAACCGCGCCAGGGCCGCCGTTGCCGCCATATCCGCCGGAATATTGGCTGACCGTGGGGCCGCCGGGAGAGCCATTTTCGCCGGCCAGGCCACCGGTTGCCGTCGCGGTGGGTGCGGATGTGCAGTCAGAGGCGCCACCGCCACCGCCAGATCCATAGCCCGTGCCGTTGCACCCGCCATTGCCGCCAACACCAGGATAGGAGCAATACGCGGCGGACATGCCGTGCTGCCCGTCCGGACCGCCCCCTTGGCCGCCTCGGCCGATCAGGCCGCCGGCTCCGCCCGAGGTGCCAGAACCGGCCGCGCCATCGGTGGTTGCGGTCGCGGTCGTGGCGCCCGTGCCACCTGCACCAATCTGCACCGCGACAGACGCTCCGGCGGTCAGCGACACATAGGCCGTCCGCACCAGGCCGCTGCCGCCGCCACCGCCGGCCCCGCCGATGTCACTGCCCCCCTTCGAGCCGCCACCCCCGCCACCGTGGCCACCGCCGGCACTGATCGTGCCGAAAGTCGTGGTCCCACCGGCGCCGCCTCCCTCACCACCGATCTGGTCCGAGGTCTCGGAGCCGCATCCGCAGCCGGCCCCGCCACCGCCACCACCGCCAATGCACGTGACCTGGTAGACCCCCGTGACCGGCGCCGACCAGGTGCCCGAGGCGGTGATCACTTGCCGGGTATTGCTCGACATCACGTCGAGCAGGGCCTCAATGGCGGCCTGCACGCGCGTCGGGTCGCCCGGCAGGTTGGCCGTGCCGTTGTCGAAGGAGATATGTGACGCCGCGTGGGCCGGGTCGGCGGCCTCGTGACTGGCGACACTCGGAATACTCTCGATCAGGGCCTCGATGGCGGTTTGCACGCGCGTCGGATTGCCCGGGAGCGCCGCCGTGCCGTTGTCAAAAGAGATGTGCGACGCGGGGTGAGCCGGATCGGAAGCCGCATGATCGGCAATGCTGGTCTCGTTGGGATTGTGGCCGTCGGCGGCATAGAGCGTCACCGTCGGCGTGGTCCCGGCTGCACCCTTGACCGCCTTGAGGATGCGCAGGCTGGTCGGGCTGGACTGACCGCCACCCGTGCCCTCGGTATCGGTCTCGACCCCCTCGACCAGGGACAGCCGGCACACGAGCTTGCGCGCGAGCGGATCGATGATGTTGCCGTTGGCGGGATCGCCGTAATCCACCACCAGGCCGCAGGTGTCGTCGATTTCGGCTCGCAGGAACCGGGTGGCGTTGTCCGGGATGGTGATGGCCCGGGTGTCCAGGTCGTGGGTGTCGAACACCATGCCACCGACTGCGAATTGCAGGTTGTCGACCAGGGTGACGGTATCGGCCGAGGCGACCACCGACATGGTATGGGCCGCCGTGGCGATGATGGGATAATGGTAGATCTGGTGCAGCTCCAGGATGGCCCGGGACAGCAGGTTACTGTCCTCCTGCAACCGATCTACGGCCGTGGCTGGCAGGATATCATCCGTGGCGAAGTCGTTGAACTTGGTTTGAACCCAACCAGGCATCCGCGTGGTCGTGACGTTTTCCATGATCCTCCCCCTTATTCTGTGACGCTTATGGTGCCCAGGAGATCCCGGCCCAGGCGGCTATAGGTGTTCCCACAACGAAAACCCCGGAATCGGACCGTGGCCCGGCAACGGGCCGGCTTCATGGCCGCAACCATGGCGGCCAGGGCCTCGCGGTCCACGGCCGCGTTGACGGCGTCGTCATGGTTGACGACCACGTCGAAGTCGAAAATGGAGGTCTCGGGCAGGTGCAGCCGACTGCCCAGCCGCGACACGCCGAGGCTGAACGGCGTCTGCGGTGGCTGGCCCATCCCGTCCTGGTCCAGCCGGGAGCTGCCCAACAAAAAATAGCCGCGCTCGCGGATCGTCGGCGTGATGCCGTACCAGTACTCGACCAGCTCGCGCAGGGCCCCAGGTGTGCCCTTGGTCCGGTGCCAGGGCACTGAGCGTTTGATGAGCTGGCGCCGCTGGGTCTCGGTCGCGTCCGGACGGCAGAAATCGACGTGGAACTGCTCCAACAGAACGGGAATCGCCGTGGCCGTCACCCGGTCGATCAGCAACGGGATGACGGCCGAGCGGTCCATGGCGTCGTAACGGCCGAGCAGGTCGGCATAGGCCACGGCCACGGCATCACGGATGCCTGGCGGGATGATGCGGCGTTCAGCCATCCACCACCCCCGACAGGGTCACGGTGGTGCCCGTGCAGACCGCGAACTCGTTGGCGGCCAGGGTGCGCGCAGCCGGCGCCGTGAGATTGACGCTTTGCACCCCGGTGATGTTTTGGAGCAGCGCAACAAATTTTGACGGCACAATGGCCGCTCCCAGCGAGGCTTGCAGGGTGGCGGCTTGGCTGGCCAGGGCCGTGGCGGCCGCAGCCCGCACCGTAGCGGCATCGGCCCAGGCGTACAGGACCAGGCTGGCCGTGACGGTATAATCCACCGGGATGGGCGCCCGCACGATGACCTGGTCGGTGATGGGCCGGCGTTTGTCGGCCGAAAGCGCCTCCAGTACCGTCGCGGCCAGCTCATCGGAGAGCGTGCCCGACTCGGTGAGCGGATAAACCGCCACCAGCCCGGGATACGGCGTCAGCACGGCGGCATCGACAATGGATTGGTGGGTGGCCATGGCCCAGTAGCGGTAGGCGCCGGACGGGCCGGCGGCCGCAAATCCTTCGGGCGCCTGGACGATGCGCTGGCGCAGGCGCTCGTCGGTCTCGGCCGCCTGTCCGCCATACGACGTGGTCGTGTTGGCGGCCGTGGACACATAATCCACGGTGGTGAGCAGCGTAGCCACCGCGCCGGGCAGCAGGCCGTTGCCCGACGTACCGGCCGTCTCGGCCGTGGCCGTCGCATCAACATATAAGGAGCCGGCCGGGATGGTGGCCGCCGCATCGGTGGCGAACACGATCTGGCCGTCGCTGGACTGCACCCGGGTGCCGGCCGGCACCACCACGCCCACGGATTGAACGGCGGATAACGTGAACCGGATGGTGGTCTGAGCGGCCGAGGCATCCAGCCGGGACACCCCGAGCAGCTCGCCGAGATAGTCCAGGATGGCGCCGCGCGAATAGCGCACCAGGTTGAGCTTGGCCGCCTCCTGGAGAGCGATGCGCACGCCCGTCTCGCGGTAGGCGACCATATCCACGACCAGCCGTTCGGGCTGGGCCGGGTACAGGGTCTTGCCGGCCATGGCCTCGAACTGGCTGACCATCTCCGAGGTGATGGTGGCGGGATCGCGGTCGATGAAGCTTGGATCGTCCAGGGTTTTCCAGTCCATGGAGCCTCCTATTGCACGGCGGTGAGCGCATAGGCCACCTGGGTGGATTGGCCGGCCGAACCCTTCACGTTCGCGGTCCAATGGACGACCAGGTTGACCTGAGCCAGGCCATAACTGGCCGTGATCTTGGTGACCGTGGCGCGCGGCTCCCAGGTGGCCACGGCATCGGTGCACTCGCGGATGACATGCGGCAGGGACTGGGTTTCCGGGTGGTCGAGGTAGCGCCAGGCGTCACAGCCGAATTGCGGCCGATGCGGGACCGAGCCCTTGGGCGTGGTCAGGATGATCCGGATGCACTGGGCGATATCCTCTAGCCCCTGCACGATCTCGCCATAGGTGCCCACCTTGTGGGACCAATCGGCCGCCGTGATGGTGGTGACGTCGACCCCGGAGGATTTGCTGCTCTGCCGGGCCGGGACCTTGGTGACGACCTGGCCGGGATTGGCCTGCACAGTGGCGATCGCCACGGACGTAAAGGCCAGGATGGTGGGCACCACACCGAACACATCATCCAGGACAACGGGGATCTCTGGTGCGGCGGTCTGGCACCCAACCGTGTTAGGCAGGGCCGCCCGGAGCAATGCCAAATCCTCAATTTGGATCGGCAAATCCGGTAATGCGATCGAGTACGCCATTACCAGGACTCTCTCATGGCGACAATGGATGACCCAAAAAGGACATAGCGGTAGATGACGTCAGCAATGACATAGGTCGACGACGCGGTTAGCGCTGCTGGAAATGGTGTATCAACCGTAATGATTGTCTCTGTATTGGAAATAATTTTGCGGCAGTTCTCATCATCCGTGCCCCCAGTAATGCCTATATACTTGCCGACCAGTCCAGATGGTGTCCAAGATTGAGTGGTGTCCAACAGATCAACCGCATTTCCGTCTGTTGCAGTTCCAGACAAAGGGGCAGATCCATCGATATTTTTGACCACGAAAGCATCTCCAGATACATACTGCCCAGAGCAAAACGCGGTATCTATGTCATTATAAGCCGATCCAAAACTTGAATACCAAGACATCGGGCTGAGAAACACATCCCCTATAATTGTATCTTTTGTAAATACACTTTGGTTGAGAAGTGGTAGAACGCTTGTTGACAATAAGTCCGGCGCGTTGGATGCAATCAATGTCCGCTCGTCTATTGCCCGCGAAACACTCCCTTGCGCTATAAATAAAACGCTTGGCGGTACACAAACGGAACTGCCAGCAGCCAAATCAATAGGCAATACCGATAGAGTCAGACTATTTGATCCAATGGCAGTAATGGTGCGATAGCCCCAGCCATTTCCGCCGCTGTCGGCCACGGCCACTTTCATGCCCACAGCAAAATTGACGACATTATCAACCGGGATCTCAACCGTATAGCCATTCGATACAGCGGCCGTGGTCAAGGCAGCAACATCCGGGTAATGCGCCGGCATGGACAACATGATCCCAGCACAGGTGGTCCCTGTTGTTTGGTAGGTCCCACCGATGCTCCTCATGAAGAAAATATTTTTTGACACAAAGACATAAATTTTTGAGTAGTTTAGTGGCACAGATTGCCAATACGATATGATACCACTACCTGAGTGCGTTGTTGAATTCCAATATCTATATATAGATGACATAGAGATATTGGCAGAAGATACAGATACAGAAAAATAAAATGGAATGCTTCTTGACGAAACTTGGCATTTAAAAACAGTCTGTGTCGTCGAGACTTGATCATGGACTGCAATGTTTTCGCCAAAATACGTCAGGATATAATTGCGCAGCAAATCCATTATTTGAGTGGTGGTCATACCACTCAAACTCACGATACCGCCAATATTATTGACTGCTGTGGACATGTTGCACCTTGCCTTACGTTAGAGATCAATCCGACGGGAGACTTGCCGGCGAATACGGGTACGACCGCGAGTCCGGCGTATAGGTTTCGATGCGCGTCTGAGCCCGAAGTCGCAACACCGACCGCGAATCGATGTCGCAGTCGCCGTGCACCACGATGACGGCCGCGCCGCCGATCTCGACCGCGCCGTCCGCGCCGATGGTGAGGCGGACCTGGCCGCCCGGCAGGGACACGGTGGCGCGGTGGCTGGCCGCGTCGTATTCAAACTGCGCCCCATCTTTGAACGCCACGTGCCGCTTGTCCTGGCTGCTCACCGGGGTGGGATCGGCGGCCGAATAGATGCCGCCCAGCACCACGCCCTCCTCGTTGTGCTCGTCGATCAGGCAGGCCACCTGCTCGCCGACCTCGGGCATGTGGTAGTCGCGGGTGCCGTAGGCCTGCCGCTGGGTCACGGCCAGCCAGTAGGAATCGATGCCTTCGTTATCTTGGTACCGGACACGCACCCGGCAGGTGGCCGGGTCGGTGGCGGACACGACGCCGAATTTAAGCATCGCTGTCCTCCTCGGCCTCGTAGCCGCGTTTGATATCAATCTCGGTGTGATAGCCCGATGTCTTATCCATGCTGTGGCGGGAGGTGTCGATCAGGTAGGTGCCGTCCATATGCCCGAACCCGGCCAGGGCTACGGTATTGCCGGCCACCAGCCTGGTGTTGCCCTCCATGGTGAGCGTGCCCTCGAACTTGCCATCGTTGGCCTGTTCCAGGGCGGCCTTGGACTGCAACTTGGCCTGCTCGGCGTTTTCGCAACGGCGGGTGACCTTGCAGGTGTCGCCGGACTCCACGTCCTTGGCCTTGGCCGTGTGGGTCAGGCACTGCTTGGATTTGGGGTCGTCGTATGCGCAGGTCGCGTCCTTGTAGACCTTGAGCGTCTTGTCCCGCAGGGTGTAGGTGCTCACGTCGCCCACGCGATTGAGGGTCAATACCGGATCGGCCGTGCGCAGCTTTGCATACTGACTGAACACGAGCTGATCGCCCTTGACGGAGAACACATAGCCATAGTTGCCGGCGATGCGCTTCAAAAATTGGAGATCGCCCTCCTGGTGCTGGGTGATGCGCTTGAGGGACACGTCGGCGATCTCGCCCACCACCGTGAACTGGTGGCGCCGGGCCACGGCCGTGGCGATGCCCCGCAACGTGGTGCCCTCGTAGGCCTGGGACCGCTTGGTGCGCTGGGGCTCGGTGATGCCGGAGGCGAGCGCCCGGATATGCATGACCGCCTCGGGCCCGGAAATCTCGACCTCCTCGATCTGGAACGAACCGCAGGGCAATAGTTCCTCGCCGGCATAGCCCATGGTCACCACCACGGACATCCCCTGGGTCGGGTACCAGTCCGTGCGCCACACGCCAGTCGAATCCTCCAGGACCAGGTCGATCTCGTCGGACGCACCATGGGCGTGGTCCGTATAGGTGACCGAGCGGACATAGGTCATGATTTCGGCCGTGACGTCCTTTCCGGCCATGGCCACGGTCCAACACGGGGTACGCACGGCTAGCGCTTCCATGGGGGGAGATCCTCCGAAAGGGTGTTGACCGTGGTCAGCACCGGAATGGTGAGTCGCAGGCCGCCGGGCAGGACCGGCGCGATGGGCACGTCGGGATTGGCGTCGATGATCTGCTCATAAGCCAGAGGGTCGCGGTAGTAGCGCCAGGCGAGCAGGTCCCAGCGGTCCCCCTGAACCGTGACGTGGAGGAGTGCCCGGCTGCTCATGCCACCCTCAGCAGGGCGCGCAGGCCCACCAGCGGATCAGTCCCGGCGGCATAGGCCTCGGCCGTATCCCGGATCGCCTCATACACGGGCAGGTTGCCGCCCAGGGCCTCGATCACCGCGCAGACGGACGTGTCGGCGATCAGCTCCCCGGCCCGGGTCAGGTCGCCGTCCAGGGCCAGGCTCAGGGCGGCCACGCCGGCCACCAGCACGTCCGATCCGGCGGCCTGGGCCACGGCCATGGCCGCCTCCACCACCGGGATCTCCGGCAAGGCGACCAAGGTGTCGGCCACCACTGCGGCAATGGTCGCGACATCGGACACCACGCCGGCCGCTGTCTGGGCCAGGGCAGCCAGTCCGGCCACGCCCAGACCGACGGCGCCGGCCAGGCCGTAAGCCGCGTCCACAACATCCGCCAACACCGAAAGGCCCAGTTCGCCCAGCTCGGCGGCGCGGGCCAGGAGCAACGTCGTCCGCGACACCTCTTCCCCGGTGTCGACTTCGAGGGCGGCGTCCACATCCGCCGTCTCGTCCCAAAGGATGGCGCCCGGGACCGGATCATCCTCGGCCACGACTGCCTCGCCTGTCTCCTGGACGTCCGTGCCCACCCACTCGCGCAGCCGCAGTTCGGCGGTCTGCGAAATGGTGCCGCCGTACTGGTCGGTGACGAGCGTCTGCTCGCGGATCTCGACGATGGTGTACCGGCCGAGGTACTGCCCGGTGCCGAGGGACAGGGGCAAGGCCGTGTGCTCGGCGGCGATGGCGCGCAGGTCGTACATGACCGTGTCCGGGTCGCAAAACACAGAGTGCAGCCGGATGGTCCAATTGCGCTCGTCCAGTTCGTCGCCGGTCCATTGTACTTTGGGCTTCCCCTCGATCACGGGGTGGACGGCGTAATCGTGCCGCGTGGACAGATCGGCCGTCTCCGGGGCCAACAACAAGTCAAACCAGAGATCACCCAGCAACGCCCACATCAGTATTGCCTCCGGGCGTTGCGGGCCATGGCCTCTTCAATGAGGCGCACCAGCTCATATTGGCGCTCCTTGAGGGCGGCTATGAGGTCGTCCTTGGCCGTACCGGTGCCTTGGATGGTGATCTGGGGCGCGAAGTGGACGGTGACGGCGCCACCGCCTCCACCATGGGCCGGAGCGGCGGCAAGGGCCGGGCGCGGCGTTGCGGAGGCGTGGGCGGAGGCGACCATGGCCGGCGAGGACAACGAGGCCATGGCCGGCGAGGTGAGCGGCGCCAGGGCCAACATACCGGCAGTGGCCGCCGCGCGCATGGCGTTGACCAGGGACGCGGGATGCACGGACTCGGCAATGGTTTCGATGATCCGGACGCGGTTGAGGTCCCGCAAGGGGCCTTCCTTGGCCGGCGAAAACGGCCAGTAGGATCGGACCTTGGCGGCGACCTCGGCAACGCCGGCATAGAGTCGGCCGGCGGCAGATTTGATACCGGCGAGGAGCTGGTCGATCATGCCAACGCCTGCATTATAAAGCTTGGCCGGCAGGTCGAAAAAGGCTTGCGCCAGTTGCGCCACAAACTTGATGGCTTCGGCGATGCCTCGGCCGACGCGGTAGCCAAAGGCTTGGGCCGCCGTCTCGGTCTGGGTTATGGGCGCAATCAAGCGGCCGAACCAACTGATGAGCTGGCTGATGGCATCCACCCAGGGCCGAAGGAAAAAGTTGTAGGCGGCCCGTCCCAGAGCAAGGATGGGAGCAAACCAGCCAGCAACTTGGCTGCCGATGGACTTGAGCGGGGCCAGCCCGGCTGATATCCCTTGCCAAACGCCCCGAAAGAACGCGCTGATCTTGCCCCAATGCTGGATGATGAGTGCGGCACCGGCGGCAATCCCGGCCACGGCAATGCCAATGGGCGAGACGATGGCGGCAACCACTCCGAGCAGTACCGACAAACCGCTGGCGACCGCCCCGGCCACGATGCCCAGCCCGCCCAGAGCCACCAGAAAAACACCCACAGCCAGGGCTCCAAGGCCAAGCCATTTGACCAAATCCTGATTTGCGGCCACCCAGTCCATGAGCGGACCACCCACGAAATCGTTGGCCGCGTGGATGAGTGGATAGAGCGCTGTGACCACGGGACCACCCACGGCCGCCCAGAAATTTTCGATGGTGCCGGTGAGCGCCTCCCAGGTGTTGCGCGCGGACTTGTTGGTCTCCTCAATGCGCTGCATGAGGTCGGCTTGCCGGGCCATGGTATCCATGGCCCGGTGGAGACCGGACACGCCGGCCTCGGACAGCATTGATGCGACCCGCCCCCCCTCGGAACCGAAAAGCTTATTCATGACATTGAGCTTTTCCTGCTCGGTCAGGACCTTGAGCTTCTCCAGCTCGCCAACCATCTTTTCCAGACCCACGAAATGGCCGGCACTGTCAAAGAACTGCATACTGATCCCGGCATGGCGCAAATCAGCATTGATCTCCTTCATGACTTTGGAATTCTTGCCCAGCTTCTGTTCCATCTGGCCGATGTTGTTAAGCATGGACGAGAAATTGGTGCCGAACACCGAACCCTCCATACCCTTCTGGCGGGCGATGCCCTGCATGGCCAAAAACATCTTGGTGTTTTCGATGCCGGTCAGCTTCAGGTTGTTGAGGGTGGCCCCGGCATACTGGGCGGCGTATTTGATTTCTTCGGGGCCCAGACCGAAGGCGAACTTGGCCCGCTGTGTGAGATCGGCCATCTTGACCAATTCGTTTTCCGCCAATCCGAACGCTTCGCGGAACTTGGCCACCATCTCGGCCGCCCCGGCCTGGGGAAGTTTGAGGATGACGCCCAGGTAAGATGCCGCCTTGAGGCCGCCGCCCACCACGGTCTCCAGGGCGGTGCCGTTTTCGATCAGCGCCCGGGCCGAGTCGACAAAGTCGGCCGTGGTGCCGGGCAACACGTTGCCCAGTTCGATGGCCTGGCGGTTGATTTCCTCGAACTGGGGCGGGATCTGGCCCAGGTTGTCCATCATGGCCACGCGCAAGTTGGTGCTGGCCTCGTCCAGACTGGCGAAGGCTTTGATGGGCGTTTCCATGGCCGAGAGGATGCCATGCCCCATCACGCTGGCCTTGGTGCCCATCTCGGTGAGGGTGGCAGAGACCTGTTGAATCTTATGCTGGAGCTTCGAAAAGCCCTGGGTCGCTTTGTCGGTCGCCCCATTGATGACCCCGCTCATCTTGTCGATGGCGGTCAGGACGATGCCGATCTGGACCAGGCTGTTCATGTGGGGGCTCCAGGCGGGCCGGGGCGGAAAACCCGCCCCGGCTACTCAGCTTTGTGCATCTCGTTGTGATACTCCACGGCCTGCCGGCACCACCGGGCCAGCTCCACCGCGTCCATGTCCATCAGCTCGGCATGGCTCCAGCCCGTCACTGCGGCGAGGTGGAGGACGGACCGCTCGTCGACGACAAAAAATCGTTGCCGTAAAAGTCCGAAAACCGGCTGGTCAGGCGCATGACGTCGGCCAGGCCCATGTCGAGCACATCCTCCATGACGCGTTTGCCGCCGTCGAAGGTGCAGAGACTGGCGAGCAAGGCGTACATGATCTGATGCGGGTCCTGGCCGGCCATACGTTGGGCGGCGAGCAAGTCGCGGCCTTTGCCCCGCCGCATGACGCAGGTCACGCCCGAGGGCAGCACGAACGGTTCCTCCCCGGGCACGATCTGGGGCGGAGCCGGCTCGGTCGGGGGCGTGGCCTCCTCCGGAGTCGGATCGGGCTGGGCCTGATCGGCCGGCTGCGGATCAATCGGGGCCTCGGGCTGGGACTCGGCCGGAGTTGTCTGTTCGAGGTTGTTCGGATCAATGCTGTTCGGATCGGACATACTCGCTCCTTGTATTACGCGCCGAGGTTGGCGCGGTAGGTGGCCAGCAGATCAACACCAGCCACTTTGAGGATGTTGGACAGGACGTCGACCTCATAGAGTTCCACGTCGTCGTTGACACACTTGAGGTAGGTCACGTTGAACTTGCTCGGGAATTCCGCCGGATTGGCCTGCTTGTATTCGCCGAAGGCGATCTCCTTAAAGGTCCCCCGCAGATGCACCACATAGGGAACCTCCGCGATCAGGCCGGCATCCGTCCAGGACTGGAGCGAACCGCGCACTTGCAGGGCCGTGGCCGTGAAAGGATTGCAGACCGAGGGCATGACGTCAGGATAGAATGAGGCCCACTTGAAATCGGCTTCGAGCTTGTCGATGCCGACAAAGAGATCCACCTTGCCGATCATGCCCAAGGCCTTGTGCTCGGCCATGGTATATTTGACGGCCGGAACCTTGGCCTCCTCGCAACGGCCGAGCTGGCTCGATCCGTCCAGGTAGACGTTGCAGTTGGCCAGCCGGTTGATGGTGATGAGACTGCTCATGTCCGCACCGCTCCTTAGCTGGTCGTATTGGCCGTGCTGTTGAGGTCGGAGAGATAGTTGATGTTGACCCGGGCCTCGAACGTTATCCTTTCAGCGGGTGGGGGCGGCATGAAGTCGTAGCTGAACACGATGTGCCCGGCGGCCAGCTCCGTGGCCTCGTTGAGCGACTTGTCGTACCAGCACTTGCCGTCGATGATGGCACCACGCGCGATCAAGGTGCGCAGGAAGGCATTGACGCTCTCAGTCACGGCGTCGATGAAGGCATTGTTGATGGGACGGTCGACGAATTGCAGAGAGCTTTGCTCGACGGATTCGGCAATGATGTCCGCCACCCGCCGGATGCAGACGAACTGTTTGGGGCCGGTGTTGGTGGGCCAGGCGGCCGAGCGGTTGCCCCAGGCGCGCAGGCCCGTGGCATAGGCGTTGAAGATGGTGGTGATGCCCACCTCGTTGAGCTGGTTGACCTCACTGTTGGGGTCATTGATACCAGCCGTCAGCAGCACCTCCATGCCGGTGATGCCCTTGATCTCGTGGTTGCTGAGGCTCCACCAGTAGCCCTGATCCAGGTCCACGGCCGCCTGCAACCCGGCTAGGCGCGACGACAACGGCTCCAAGGTCGTGGTGTCGGTGTCCGTGTCGTAGACCTTGACGTGGGGGTAGCACAGGACCGCCCGGTAGCTGGACGTGTCAAAGGCAATGGCGCCGGAGGTGCCGCGTCCGGCCAGGGCCTGCTGGAAGGTGGTGCCCACCGGTGCGTCGACGAAGGCGATGGCGCGCAACGCCTCGGCCTTGACAATCAGCTCGGCCATCACTCCGGCCAAGGGCGAATAGCCAGGCGCGATGAGCAACTTGGGCCAATAGCCAAACAGGCTGTGGGCATCGAGCCATGCCTGCATGCCGGTGCGTTCGCCGGCCGCGTTGGTCTCGCCGATGATGTCGGAGGCCACAACCTTGCTCGGATCGGCGTAGGTGTAGGCCACCTTGACCGTGGCTCCGGCGGCGATGGTCCCACCGGCCACCCGGGTGATGGTGCCCTCCACCGCGTCCAGGGCGTAGTCGGTACCCAGGACATAGGTGGTGGTGCCGTCGCTCGATTTGACCGTCACGGCCGACAATCCGTAATGCCCCAGGTCGATCACCCCGTCGCTGTCAAAGGTCTTGGCCGCCTCGGGCACGGCCGTCTTGTGCGTGTCGGGGTCGAAGACGTTGATGACGATCACCGCTCCGTAGCCGGAGTTGTCGGACTGCTGGTCGCGGATGGCGTCCAGGGCCTGGGGGATGGTGTAGCCGTCCCGGGCCGTGCCGAAATACTGGGCGGCCGTCTTGTCATTCAGGACCACAATCGGTTGATTGATGGTCCGGTAGGCCTCGGCGCATTCAAAAATGGGCGCGGTGCCGACCAGACCGATGACGGCCGTCTTGACCAGGCTGATGGAGACGGCGCCATCGTCGATCTCGGTGGTCTCGACGCCGTGCAGATAGTTAGCTGCCATTGGCGGCCCCCGTGGCGGTCGTGCCGGTCGAGGCGGCCCCCGAGCTGGCGGCGCCGGCCGAAGTCGTGGTGGTGCTCGCGGTCGCCGCACTCGCGGAGGCCGTGGCGGTCGCGGTCGTGACCGTGGTGGTGGCCGCGACCGGCCCGAGCAGGGTCAGATGTTTGCGGGCCACGAGCGCCTTGACATAGGCGTTGTCGTCCGGGAGCGTGACCTCGGCCCCGGGCGACAGCAGCACGTCGCGGCCGCCGGCCAGGGTCACGGCCGACAACGGCCCCTGATAACGGTATCGCTTCTCCATGGATTACCTCTCCGCAGTAATGATCTCGCCGTCCGGATCGCGCAGGCTGATCTTGGCGGCGGCCAGGGCCATGGCCACGTCGTCGGGCAACATGGCCTGGGACACCCAGGGCACGTCGGCGGCATAGACGGCGGTGTAGGTCCACACGCCGTTGCTCACATCCTCGAACCGTTCCCGGGTCGGATAGAACCGGGCGCCCTTGATGTCCTGGTTGGACACGGCCAACCGGATGGCCGACAGCACGGCGTAGGCGCCGGCGTGGGTGCGCAGGGATCGGGTTTTGACGACAAGCTGGTATTCGAGGTGCTGGGTCTGGGCCGCGCCAGCCAAGACGCTCGGACCGCCGAACCGGCCGCCGCCGTACCCGACCAGCACCGCGCCGCTGGGATGGGTCAGGCGGTAGTTGTCCGGATTGTCCGGGAACGGCTGGACGGCCAGATCCGGCAGCGCGGCGGCCAGGACCGCCACCAGTTCGGTTTCGATGGCTTCAATCACTTAAAATGACTCCAGGGTGTCTTCGCCGAAGACCCGGCGGCGGTCGTTGACCCGGACGCTGGACGCATGGGGCGCGGAATCGGGCTGGCCGGCGGCCACGCCCAGGGTGACCTTGCCGGCCTGGATCTCGCGCAGGAGCCGCAAGGCCGTATCGTAGCCGCGCTCCAGGTTCTTCGGAGCCTCGCCGTTGGCATTGGCGTCGGGCCGGCGGGTCCAGAGGCGATAGGAGACCAGGTCGGCCGTGATCTCCCGCACCAGGCCCGGGACGGGATCGAGCGGCAGCACGTAGCGGTCGCGCAAATACCCGTCCACGACCTCGCCGGCCGCTGCGATCTCCGCGTCGAGCACGTCGGTGTCCACGGATGATGGCGGCACGGCGTCGTCGGTCAGCTCGATCAGCCGGTCCCGGGTCAACCGCCGTTCAAGGTCGGACAAGGCGCAGTAGGCCACGGTTTATTTCCCTTCGGCCGTCTTGGCGGCCTTGGTCTTGCCGGCATCGGCCGTGGTGTTCGCCGCAGCTTCGGCGCCGGTGTCGGTCTTGGCCGCCCCGGTGTCGGGCGTGCCGGCGGGATCGGTCTTGGCCGGTTCGGGTGCGTCCGGTTCCTCGACCTCTTCGGCCGCCCCGGCGGCGACCAGGGACACGGCGGCCAGCTCGGCGATGTCGGCGATCACCCCGGGTTCCAGCACGTCGCCGTCGTGCAACACCGCATGCAACAGCTTGATTTTCATGATGTCTCCTTACGCGGCCACGTTTTGCAGGAAATAGGCGGCATCGGGGCAGGTGATCACCTCGGCCGTGGACTCACCGGCCCGAACCTTGGTACCGCCGCGCAGGCCGATTTCCTTGGTGTCCCAGGCCCCGGCCACGGGCTGGCCGAAGGGCACGGTCATGCCAAAGGTCACGTCCCGCTGGGGCGCGGCCTGGCGATTGCGGTAGGTCAGTGCAATGTGCTTGCCCCAGCACCGGGCCAGATTGGCCGCCTGCCCCTTGCGGGCGGTATTGACGAAGGCCTCACCGACGAGGATCTCGTCCAGCTCGAACAGATCGGCCACGTCCTGGCGCCGGGCGATGCCGGACTCGCCGGCATTACGCAGGCAGGCGGACACGATCTCCGGATGTCGGGACAGCACGGACCAGGCCGGACGGCCGATGACCATGGTGTTGGGCCGGATCACGCACGCGTCCAGGGCGTTGGCGATGGTGGCGATGGGATGGCTGTTGGTGGTGTCCGAGAACTGGGAGGTGCCGGACAAGGTCACCTTGTTGGCTGTCGGGTAGGTGGCGGCGTTGAACACCAGGCCGGCCACCCGCACCTCGCGGTCCAGGGCGAGCAGGTTCATGATGTATTCCACGGAATTGGCGCGCGGGTCGATGCCGACCGGCGCATTGGCCATGTCCGAAGCCGGGATGGAGTCTTCCAGGCCGTAGTCCGTGGTGCTGCCCGTCTTCTCCTCGGCCGTGAACTCGACCTGGTTCACCTTGCCCCGGCGCCCAACCTTGGTGTCCGGGACCGTGAAGCCCTGGGCCAGGTTATAGAGGAAATAGATGAATTCCTCCTTGGACACGGGCGTGACCCGGGGCAGCACCAGGTCGGCGATCATCGCCCGGTTGCGGTAGGCGATGGCGATCCCGGTAAGTTCCGGGATTATCGGAAACGGTGCGCGCGGCATCTTATCCTCCTGTTACCCCTGGATCTGGCCCAGGATGATGAGTACGTCGATGATGTCGCCGGACACTCCGGCGGACAGGGCCCGGCCCACGATCTGGGCGTTGACCCCGGCGGCCGGAGCGGCGGCCACGGCCGTGCCGTTGGCGCCAGCCGTGAGCCACGCGCCGTAGGTGACGGTGCCGCCCAGACTCACCTCGACAATGCCGGTGTGGATCACGTCGAGGCGCTCGCCATCGGTGACGTCGAGGCGCTCGGCCACGCCCAGGATGGCATCGGTGCTGGCCGTGGCCACGGCCACGGTGCCTTCGCTGGCGCCCGCCTTGACAAGGGCCCGAGCGGAGACGGCCCCGCTGGCCACATAGGTTTTGGTCAATCCCGGATTCATTTGCGGGCTCCCTCTTGTGTTTCGCGCATCACCTCGGCCTGCGCTTCGGCAAAGCTCATGGTGCGGCCGGCCGCCTCGGCCTGGTCGACCTTGTCGCGGATCTTGGCGGCCATTTCATTGGCGTTGAGGCCTCCGGGATTGCCGGCGGCGCGGCCATGGGTGGCGAGTTCATTAAACTCGACCTGGACCGGCAGGCTTTCGAGAAAGGCTTTGAACACGTCGGTGACGGGCTTTTTCACCGTCTTGTCGCCCTCGGCGAAGTCCATGGTCCCGGCCCCATCGAGCCGCTCCATGAAATCCACGGCCAGGCCCCGCTGGAAATCGGTGAGCTGGCCCGTGGCCGCGAGCCCCTCGCAGAACCGGGCGATCTCGCCCCGGCGGCCGGTGGCCACGGTGGCGTCCACGCGGTTGGTCAGGGCCTGGTTGGCCATTTCCAGGGCGGCGATTTGCTTGTCCTTGGCGGTCATGGCCTCGGAAAACTCGGCCATTTTGGCGTTCAGGGCCGCCAGCTGGACGGCCGTGTCGTTGCTGCCCGTCATGGGCGCCTCCTTGAAGGCCGGAGACCCGGCCGGTTTGTCGTTGTGCGGCAAGGACAGACCCAGGAAGTCCGCAAAACGGGCGAAAAAGGATTTCTCGGGGTCCGGCTCCTCGCCGAATTCGTAGGTGACGGCCTCGCCCTCGGCGAACTGGACGTCCTTGAGGCCCTTGACAGCCGGAGGGACAGCCCCCAGCCAGCCGACGTGGCGCAACGTGCCGTCCGGATACAAGGAAATCGAACGCTTCTTGAACAGGCCGCGCCGGACGGCGTCCTCGAACTCGGGCTGCACATCCTTGAAGTCCATGAAAAGGCCAGGCCCTTCCCGGTACACCTTCTCGACCCAGCCAAAAGCAGGCGCATTCTGCGCGGGATGACCGATGACAATGGGAGCCTCGTGGTAGGCCGGGTTGTACGTCGCAACCTTGTCCAGATCGGCCTCGGTGACGGTGTGCTTCCTCCCGGCGCTGTCCGTGTGGGTGCCCACGCGGAAAACTTCGACGCGTTTGAACGGATCAGCCATTATCGGCCTCCTTGGTGTAGGGCGCGAGCTGCCAGGGCGTGGGCAACAGCGTTCGGAGTTCACCGGGGGAAATCACCCGGGATTGCGGCGGGAGAATGCCGTGCTCGGCCAGGATAAAAGCCACGAGCTGTGAGCAGACCGGCCGGCGCATGGTGTTGCGCACGGCACGCCAGGCCAGGGCAAGCAGGGTCCGGAACCCATAGCCAAGATGGGCGCTCGCCAGATTGAGTGCGGTGCGAATGACGGCAACAATCTGGCCGTCAGCAAGGTCAAGCTTATGGATAAGGATGTCGCCGTCATAGGCATCAAACCGATCCGAGGCCCGGTTAAGCACAACGCCCTCGGGCATGGCTTCGACCAGCAGGACGCTCCCGTACACATTGAAGCCGAGCGAACTGTGCGAACCTCCCGGGGCATGACGGCGGATCAACCGGGACAACAGCGAGTCGCCGACCCAGGTGACCACAAACACATTCAGCTCCGGTCGCAACTCGGCATAGGGCTTGACGCCCTTGATGCAACGCAAATTGATCATCGGCGCGCCTCCGTCACGGGGCAGGCGCCGCCGGCCAGGGCGACCTCGATGCGATCCAGCCGCCCGGCCAAGCCCTCCAGGTCGGCAAGGTGCTCGGCCAATTTGTCGCGCTCGGCCGTAACACGAGCCAGGTCCTTCCGGGATTCCTCCAACGCATCACGCAGGGAGGCCGATTCCTCGCGAGCCTCGACCAAATTGACGGCCAAAGTCGCCACGGCGTGCGGCGAAAGGACCATCACATGGGCGGCGCCAAAACCGGTGCATGCGGCCATGCAAAGCAGCACGATGCCCGGCCAGATGCTCGATCTTTTGTCAGCCATTGCCGCCTCCCTTGCGCGCACCGTCCACGATGGCCTGGGCGGCCACATACACGGCGGCCAGGGCCGCGATGGAGACCTGGGCCGCCTGGGGCAGTGCGAGTCCCAGCGGGTTCTGGGCCGCCAAGGCCAGGATGGTCCCGGCGGCAACCCAGAGCTTGCGACTGGCGAGGCGGGACTCGGCCCTGGCCAGGAGCGGCGCGGCCATGGGGGCCACGATATTGCCCAGCTCGGCCGCCACCTGGGCAGCGACCGGCTGGGCCGACATAATGGGGTTATCGGGTTTGGTCGCGGGCGCCTCGTCGGCAACGGGGGGCTGGGTGGACAGCTGGGCGGGCTGCGGATTGGCCATGGCCATGGCGATGGCCTCGGCCACGGTCTGGAGCACATCCGGGGTCAACAGGCTGGCCGCCGAGGACGTGGGCTCAGGCATGACGCGCCTCCGTGGGCCAGGCGCCGCCGGGAATATGGGCCAGGATCAAACCGGGATACGGACTCGCGGCGTTGCCCCGGTTCCCCGGACCGCCGTTGTAGGCCCGCATGATGGTGGGCCACGTGCCGTCCCAATACCGATCCACCAGCCGGCGCACGTACAGGCAGCCCCATTCCAGGCCGACCTCCGGCACCGTCAACTCCGCAAACCAGCCCCGGAAGCCATTACAGCGGGCGGTCTCGCCCATGACCTGCATCAGCCCCCACGAGGTGGCCCGGCCAACGCGTTCCGTGTCGACCGAGGAGCCATGCGGCACGAAATTCATGGGTTTGCCCGCGCAATAGCGCTGATAGAAGGCCGGCTCGAACCGGGTCGCCCAGGTGATGCCCCCCACCGACTCGTGCAGCACCATCGCCCGCACGAGATCCACCGGCAGGACGTATTTGCTGGCCGCCGCCGCGATCAAACTTCCCAGATCGGGACCAATGCCGCTCTCGGCCATGTCCGCACCTCCATGCACAATGTGGGCGGACCATAGCGCGCGGCCAAAATATGTTCGCCCGCATGGTGCGGGCGAAAAAGATACGGGCAGTCGATACAGGGAGATGGAGGTGGTTCGTTAAACCAAGAGGAGCGTTATGACGGAAACCGCGCTGTTTTTGAAACTCATCGAGAGCATCGGGTTTCCGGCGCTCATTTTTGCAGTTTGGTATCTTTACCACCGCTCTCAGGTCAAGGCCTGGGAAGCGCGTGAAGCATCTCAGACCGAGGCGTTCAAGGCGCAAATGAAGGCCATGAACGAACATGAGGCGCGGATGTTCACCTTGCTCAACGGCCAGCTCGAAGCGCTGCAATGCCTGGTCGGGCAAGCCGCGCGGATGGAAACGAAAATCGACTCCAACATGTTTTGCCCCATGGTCAGGAAGGAATCCCATGCATGAAGAAATCTTGAAGGCCAAAGGTCGGCTGGCCGAGTATCGGCGCAAACGCGGCGAACTGTCCCTGGAAGGAAAGGGGCTGGTCGCGCTGTTGCGTAATGTCCTCGATCCCTACGAACCAGACTTGGCCCGCCTGCGCATCCCCGAGGCCCGCGCCAACATGGACCGGCTGGCCGCTGTCCACGCCGAGTTGCGCGAGCTGGACACCCGGATCGATGAGCTGGCCGACGCCCTGGGACACGCCGATGGCTAAAGAAGCCCTCCACGGCCTTGAGGCCGAACGCCTCTACGTCATCGAGCAATGCACGCTGGCCGAGATCGCCGGCCGGCTGGATGTCAGTGCCAGGACACTTCAAACCTGGAAGTCGCGCGGCGACTGGGACACCAAGCGCCGGGCCTATCTGGCCAGCCGCAGGTCCTTTCATGAGGAGCTGTACGAGTTCGGCCGCGACCTCCTCGCCAACATCCGCGAAGACCTCAAGGAAGGCCGCGAGCCGGGCACGGGCAAGCTCTATACGCTCGGCCGGCTGCTCGGGAACCTGCTTAAGGTCAAGGACTACGAGGATGTGGCCGCCAAAAAGGAAGACGTGGCCAAGGGGCTGACCCCGGACATCATCCGGCTGATCGAAAAAGAAATCGGCCTGACCGGCGACGATGGCCAAGCATAGCAAATACTTCCTGCCCTATCAGGGGCGGTGGCTGGCCGACACCTCCCGGATCAAGATCTGGGAGAAATCGCGCCGCATCGGTGCGACCTATGTCCAAGCCTACGAGGACGTGCGCGACTGCGCGGCCAAGTCCGTGCCCAAGGTCTGGTTCTCCTCGGCCGACGAATCGGCCGCCCGGGAATACATCGAGTACTGCGAGAAATGGGCCAAGCTCTTCCACTTGGCCGCTGAAAACCTCGGCCTGGTGCTGCTCGACTCCGAAAAGGACATCAAGACCTTCACCATCCAGTTCGCCAACGGGACCAAGATCCACGCCCTGTCCTCGAACCCGAAGGCCTTCCGATCCAAGGGCGGCAAGGTCGTCTGGGACGAAGCCGCCTGGCACGACGATCAGGACAAGATGTGGGCCGCCGCCAGGCCCACCATTACCTGGGGCTTTCCGCTTCGCATCCTGTCCACCCACAACGGGAAATCCTGCCGGTTTTACCGGTTCGTGGAGGCGGTCAAAAAAGGCAAGCTGCCCTGGAGCCTGCACACCACCCCCATTGAATTGGCCGTTGCCGAAGGGTTGGCCGATCGCATTGTCGGCCGCGACCTGACCGAGGCCGAGCGGGCCGCCTGGCTCGAAACCGAACGGGAAAGCGTCGGCGACGAAGATACCTGGCTCCAGGAGTACCGCTGCATCCCAGTGGACGAAGCCGCCGCCTTTCTGACTTACGAGCTGCTCGCCTCGCGGTCGGTGGCCGGCATCATCCGCCCCCTGTCCGAAACGACCGGCGACCTCTACGTGGGCGTGGACATCGGCCGCAAAAAGGACCTGACCGTCATCTGGGTCCTGGAGCGCTGCGGGCCGGTGCTCGTCACCCGGCTGGTCAAAATCATGGAGCGCACCCCATTTCACATGCAGCGCCAGGCCCTGTTCGTGCTCCTGGGGCATCGGGCCATGCGCCGGGCCTGCATCGACGCCACGGGCCTGGGCATGCAGCTCGCCGAGGAGTCGCAACGGGCCTTTGGCCAGTATCGGGTCGAGGCCGTCACCTTTTCCGGGGCAGTCAAAGAATCCCTGGCTTACCCCTTGCGCGCGGCCCTGGAGGATGCCCGCCTCATCCTCCCCGACGACCACGAGATCCGCGAGGACCTGCACAGCGTGCGCAAGGTTACGACCGCCGCCGGCAACATCCGTTTCGACGTGGCCGCCACCGAAGCCCGGGGGCATGCCGACCGCTTTTGGGCCGCCGCCCTTGCCAGGCATGCGGCCGGCGACAACACGTCCGGCGGCCTGACGGCCGAGGCGGTGGTCTCGCGGGGCCGGCGAGAGTCCGCCGAACTGCTCGATCGCTATTAGCGCCCGTCTGCGGCGCGCAAGGTTTCCGGACGGACGAATGGACGCCGGCCGGGCCAGGACGAAAATTGAACGGCGATTGAACGCAAATCGCCCGGCATCACGAGGTCACCACCATGCGCCAAGCCGGCATCTGGACCAGCCCTTTCGACTTTCGCCCCATCGACCGGGGCCCGGGCACCCTGTTCGAGGAGATCGCCACCCGTGATCGCAGCCCCGATTTTTTCAGCTTGGCCATGTCCCTGCCCGATCCGGACCCGGTGTTGCGCAAGCTCGGCAAGGACATCCGGGTCTACAAGGAGCTGCTCGCCGATTCCCGGGTTGGGCCGTGTGTCGAGTCGCGCAAGGCGGCCGTCATCAGCATGGAGTGGGCAGTATCTCGGGGCACCGCCCCGTCCGCCCAGGCCCAGTTCGTGGGGAAGTGTTTGGCCAAACTTCCGGTGGACGAGATCATTCGTCAGATTCTCAACGCGCCGCTTTTTGGGATGCAGCCCCTGGAGGTGGTCTGGCGCCGGGAGGGATCTTCCACGGTACCGGATCGGGTAGTCGGCAAGCCGGTCGAGTGGTTCACATTCGCCCCCCAGGACAACAGCTTACGCTTGCGGACGAAAAATAACCTCATCCTCGGTGAGGAGTTGCCGCCGAAAAAGGTCCTGCTGCCCAGGTACAACGCCACCTACGACAACCCCTATGGCGAACGGGTCTTGAGTCGATGTTTTTGGCCGGTGACGTTCAAAAAAGGCGGTTTGAAGTTCTGGCTGCGCATGGCGGAAAAGTTTGGCTCCCCTTACCTCTGGGGCAAATACCCGCGCGGCGCCGAGGACTCGGCCATCAACGACCTCTCGCGGAGGCTGGAAGACGCCATCCAGGACGCCATCATTGTGACGCCCGATGACGACTCGGTGCAGATTCTGGAAGCGGCGGGCAAGGCGGGCAGCTCGGCCCTATATCGCGACCTCAAGGAATCCTGCGATACGGATATTGCCATCTGCATCCTGGGGCAAAATCTCTCCACCAACGTCAAAAGCGGCTCCCTGGCCGCCGCCGAAGTCCAGGAGCGCGTGCGCGGCGAGATCAAGGACGGCGACAAGAAGATCGTTATCCAGACAATGGGCTCGCTCATCGACTGGATCTGCGAATTGAATTTCGGGCCGGGCGAACGGCCAGTCTTTGAACTCTTCGAGGAAGAGGAGGTCGACCAGAAGCTGGCGACCCGGGACAAAACGCTTTCCGACACCGGGCAGGTGAAGTTCACCAAGCGCTATTTCGCGAAGGCCTACGGTCTTGAAGAGGAGGATTTCGAGGTCGTGGCCGGCACGCCGGTCCCAGGTGGCGAGGCCACTCCCACCGAATTCTCTCAGGCTCCGGGCGCGACCGCCTCACCGACTGGCGACCCCATGGATGCCTTGGCCGCCGTCCTCACGCCCGAGCAGCTCCAGGGGATCGCCGGCAAGCTGCTCGCCCCGGTGCTCGACCTGGTCGAGTCGGCCGCCTCGGTCGAGGACATCGCCGAGCGGCTCCACGGCGTCTATCCGGACATGGACGACAGCACTTTCGAGGATCTGCTCATGCGGGCCATCTTCGTGGCGAGCGTCTGGGGACGATTGAGCGCACAGGCGGAAGGTAAGGAGGCAGGGGTATGAAAGACCTGGTCCTGGGACTTGCGTTTTCTGTTGCGGGACTCTTCGTTACATTCGTCTTCGGAGTGGGCATGGGTGCCCATGCCATCCTGCACACCATTCAGGTAGCGCCCCTCGTGCTCAGGGATGACGGGATCAACGAGCTGGTGCTCACACTGGGGCCATTCACCTACCACAAGCCCTATGCGGTCGAGGAAAGGAAGGGCACGCCATGAAATTGTGGCTCGCCAAACATCCGATCCTTCGCTTGGCGCTCGGTTTGAGCATCATTGCGCTTCTCGCCGTCCCGTTGCTTTGCAGAGACATTTTTTTAGGATTGTACGCTGCGCTGCAACTTTCTTTCCGCGATATAGGCGAAAGCACCAGTCTGCTTTGGCGCAGGACATTCCCCCGCAAGGTTGTGTGAATCATGCCCAACACTCCCGACCTTGCCTTTGCCATCGGCCTGCCGCCTGAACGGGCGATCGCCTATTTTCGCGCCAAGGGCTACGCCATCACTTTCGACTGGCACGAGTTGCAGGCCGAGGCGGCCGCCCGGGCCTTCACGGTGGCCAAATGCAGCAAGCTCGACGTCCTGACCGACATCCGGGGCGCCCTGCAAAAGACCCTCGACCAGGGCATGACGCTCAAGCAGTTCCAAAAGGAGCTGACGCCGACCCTCAAAGCCAAGGGCTGGTGGGGCAAGCAAGATGTGGTTGACCCGCGCACGGGCGAAGTGCGCCGGGCTCAGCTCGGCAGCCCCTGGCGGTTGCGCACTATCTACGAGACCAACATGGCCACGGCCTACGCCGCCGGCCGTTACCAAGAGCAGCTCGAAAACGCCGACGCCCAGCCGTACTGGATGTACGTGGCCGTCATGGACAGCCGCACCAGGCCGTCCCACGCCGCGCTGAACGGCAAAATCTTGCGGTACGACGATCCGTTCTGGAATAGCTTCTATCCGCCCAACGGCTGGAACTGCCGCTGCCGGGTGCGGGCCCTGTCCGAGTCGCGCCTGACCCGCAAGGGCATCACGCCCGAGTCCTCGGCCGGCCATATCACCCATGAGGACGTCCAGGTTGCCCGCGATGGGAGCACGGCCCGCATGGCCGTGTGGACCGACCCCAAAGCCAACGTCCGCGTCCAGACCGATCCGGGCTGGGCCCATAATCCGGGCAAGACCTGGCCTCTGACCGACCGCAACGGCGGCCTGCCGGACTGCACGTCGAGCAATTTCGCGGAGGGCGGCAAATGCATCAAGATGGTGATGGGGCAAAAGGACTGGCAGTCCCAGGGCCGTCCGGATCTGCGCGCGGTGCCCCAGGACCAGCGGCTGCCGGCGCCGGCCATGCTCCCCGGCGGCAAAACCCGAGAGGAAGCTGAGACGATCCTGGCCAAGGCTCTGGGGCTGGGCACACAACCTTTGGTCACGGTGACCACACCGATCGAACGAGTCTATCTCAAACGCGAATTGCTGGCCCATTTGGTGGAAAAGCCGGCGGAGCGTCCCACCCCCGTGGAGTCGCGGGCTCCACGACGGTCCTTCATCCCTTCACAGCGCCCGAACGCTCCGGGAATCTCGACCCCGCCGGTCTTTGTCCGAAATCTATAATACCCGCCGTTCCTGGAGGCAAGCATGGCTGACATGATCGAAATCAGGATTGAAAATGCCAATCTTACGTCGAAACTCAAACGGTTAGCTGCGGCCGGGCGTGATCAGACCCCAGCCATGCGCGAAGCGTCCGGTATCCTGGCCGACGCGGTCGAGGAAAATTTCGACGAGGAAGGCCGCCCGAAATGGAAGCGTTTGGCCGCCTCCACCATCCGGCAGAGGGAGAAGGAAGGAAAGTGGCCTGGCAAAATCCTGCAACGTTCCGGCAAGTTGGCCAAGTCCATCACCCGGCACTATGACGCCACCAGTGCCGTAGTCGGGACCAATGAACCATATGCCGCCATCCAGAATTTCGGTGGCAAGGCCGGTCGGGGGCACAAGGTGGAGATTCCGGCGCGCGAGTTTCTACACCTTGAGCCGGAGGACGAGGAGGACCTGGAAGCCTGCTTCGCCAAGTTCCTGGCGCGGGCGGTGGGATAGGTGGCCTGCTCGCACTATGTGCCCTACGGCTCGGATCATCTTATATGGATGTGCGGGCCCAAGCGCGTGCCGACCTGCTCGGTGCGAGGGTGCATGCGGGAGGCGGTTGTGCTGTGCGACGGTCCGGGCCCGGGCAGGCGCCGGACCTGCGACCGCCCCCTCTGTCTCGCCCATGCGGCCGAGATCGCGACGGACCATCACTTGTGCCGCGAGCATGCCGCCGGCATCCTGGGTGCGGTCATGGGGCCGCAGGCGGTCCTTTTCGAGTCGGCCATCGACGATCTGACCCGCTGCCGGGATGCCCATTGCGCGCATCGGCACCGCTGCCTGCGCTGGACCGACTGCCAGGACCAGGCGGTCCGCGTGTTCGATTTCGGGAGCACCAAGGCCAAGCCGGAGTGGCGATGTCGGTGGTTCGAGACTGTATTCAAATAAGAGCGGCCCGCCGGTTTCCCGACGGGCCGCTTCTTAACGATTCCGCCTTTTCATTTAACGGGCCATCGCGTTTATGGTTCGGATTTTCGGAGAGTGAAGTTAACCTACTTACGTTTTTGGGGCCTTACATGTTTGGCCTGCTGAGATACATCCTCACCGCTATCGGCTTTCAGGTCAGCCTTGATTTCCTCTTCGGTGAAGCCGGCGCGATCTTTGGCCTTAAGCAAGAATTCCACACTCTTTGCCGCTTGCAGGGTGGAAAAATTCGATTCTTCTTGCATCTTGGCTTGGTCGCTCGGCTTCCGGCTATCCAACCAGTCCATAAAGGCATCAAGGGCATCCTTTCGGCCAAGCAGCATCTGCCAAGAGGCCTCTTTCGCCTCCTTTAAGGCCGCCGCAACGGGTTCCGGCACGTCCGGGACGCGAAGTTTCAAGACCTCATTGGCTCCGGCCTGGGCGTATTGGCGAGCCTGCTTTAGGGATTGATACAGATCCCCCAAGCTGGCGTCCTTGCCCAACCGCCTGGTCATGGCCTTGGCATTTTCCATAAAGAGCGCACTGACGGCATCATATCCGCGCAAATCCTTCTCAAAGGCCCGGATCTTGGCCTTGTCGGCTTCCCTGGCCCGAGCCTGGGCCTGTTGTGCCTGCTCAATCTCGGCCTGCGCCCTGGCCGCCTCGGCTTCGGCCTGCTCGGCCTTCTCTTTGACTGCCTTTTCTTCAGCCAGCTTGGCGGCATCGACCGCCGGAGTCGACGGTGTAGCCGAGGCCGCTACAGGCTCGGGCTGTTTGGCCGGAACGGCCGTGGGCTGATCTTCGGGCTGGGAGGCGGCCGCAGGCGCTGCTTCCGTGGCCGGCGTGGCCTGCTCGGCTTGGGGCTGCGGCGGTTGTGGGGCAAAGACCTGGATGACAACCAGCATCACGAGAAAGAAGATCACATACCAGCCTAGCACCCGGAGTCGCGTTCGTTTGCGCGCCCAAAAAATCGCCCTGGCTGGACTGATCAGGCCAAACAGCAGCCACACAAAAGACCCCATGATCAGGAACCCGAGAAATGTTTCCATTTACCACTCCTTCCGCCCGCCCTCGTAGGGCTTGGCCAAGCCGGCCTTGATGAGCGCCCGGCACAAATCCTCCCGGCCCACAGTAATATCGGCCAGCAGGCGACCGCCGTATTTGTCCCGGCCGATATCCCGGAGCGTGAGCCGCATGCCGGGATGCACCCGATCCTCGACAAACGCCTTGGCCGCCCGGGCCAGGACGGCCATCTCCGGCCGCGTATCGTGCATTTCCGGAGCGTCGCAGTGGCGCAGCCGCACAGACTGCGCGCGGAAATATTGTGGCATCCGCCCCAGGAGCTTGACCTTGATGGTGTCGCCATCCACTACGGACACCACCTTGGCATCCATCTCCGGCCCTTCCTCGCGCGCCTGGACCGGTCCGGCCAGCAGCATCAGACACAGAGGGATTGCGGTGATCGGTTTCATGTCGATTCCCTATCGAATTTTTGATATTTCGCCTATCCCTTTATCCCTTCATAGCACGCAAAGTCCCAGGTCTGCTGCTCCGCCCAGCACAATCGGACGCCCTTGATCCCGCCAAAATACGTCGGCAAAGGGCGGAAATAGCGACATGTCGCACAAGGGGCTTCTGGCTTTTCCGCTACAGACGAGTTCAAGGAATTCTGCAAACCTTTCTCCTTCACAAACGCCTCCACCGCCGCATCCATCAATAAACAACGCAGACCAGAAACACCGCGAAATCGTTCCTGATCAAGAATCGTGAAGCCCAACATTTGCAGCCAATATACCATTTGTGCGGATCGGCGCTTGCGTAGCTCCTCATCGGCTCGCTGGTTGTAGGCAGACAGCACATACTTGACCCCCAGCCTGCCGTCTTCGATGTCCCCCCACAGAGATGCCAGTGTTTGGGCCAAGACGTACTCAGCGGGATCTGTTGCATCCTGGGGAGGGTCGACCTCCTGCCACTGCACGCAAGTCCGGCAGGCCGGCGGTCGCGTGGGGAGATTGCCCAGAGAGGAGGATACCGGTCTGGTTCTGTTGGCCCGACATTGGGCTGGGCTGATACGGGCGTGGAGCCCGGTACACTCGAATAACTCCATCCTGATGTCCTACGGCCAGATTAAAGGGCTTGACCAAAAGAGCTGCGCGTCACGGCACGCAACGATACCGGACGTAGCTGTTACGTTGCACTATGGGAGACAAGGTCGAAGGCAAATCGACCGAAGCCTCCACCCCGAAATTGACCAAGCCCTTTGATCTGACCATATTCCAGGAGCTGCTCGACTACGCTCCATTGAACCTCGCCATGCGGCAGCAGGCCGATCCAGACATTAAACGAAATGCCGGCGTTAATAATTTCCGACGTGGCGATGCAGCTCATGGGACCATCTTTCGTGATTCTCCGGAGCGGCCGCCTGAAGATCCCGTTCGGTTCCTGCTGCAAGGGCATGATGCGCGGCCCGCAAAACACGTAGCGGGTCAGCTTGTTCCTGAGCGCCGCGATGCCCTCTTTGGTCGCCCTGGCCCGTTTGCCCGTGGTCTCGTAGCGCACGATGTCTTTGAGGGTGTTGCCCGCCTCCTTGAGAAATCCGAAGAACTGGTAGTCCAGGAGGGAACACCAGCCATCATTGTTGCGCAAGAAGACCGTGGTCCGCTCATCCATCCCTTCCGGTAACATGGCCATTTCTTCCGCGCCTTCGGCATCCGGCTCCGGGGCCTTGGCCGCCACCAGGTCTTGGTACACCTGCCGTTGCGACGGCAACGAGCCCAAAATGGGCTCGACCAAGGTAATCTTATACGTTCTGTATTGTATGCGATCACTGAGTGACATGGTCTACTCCTCAAAAAGACTCTTTACGACCAGCTTGCCGACATACCCAGGCCCTGTGTACGATCCGAGCGTCATATAGGCATGCAACAGATAGGTCCCCACCTCGGTCAGATCATCCGCTCGCGTCAGATACTGCAACGATCGTCCATCATCCCCGATGGTCGCCGGCCAGTGCTTGACCTCTCCCGATACCGGCAATCGGACTAAAAATTCAGTGTCTTGGGCATCGGAAATGTCGCGCCCGCAATCCGCCTCGATGAGCAGTCCAACGGTGCCTGCATAGTAATTCTTGGCCATGCGCTAACCTCTTGTTTGTTCAACTCGGACAGGCGAGGCGAACCGGGCAGACGTCTGAATTTCTGATGTGATGTCCGCGTCGATGAAAAGTGGCAGAGAAAGAGGCGCCGAGTCCGTCAGATCGGACACAAGAGTAGAGCCTGTCACCAGGGGTAATTCCAGCTCTGCCTCTACAATAACCGGCGAGGCAAAGCGGAAGATCTGCCGGATATCCATCAATCCGGCATGGGCAGGCCAGACATGGACAATCAGGCTGGCACGCTCCACCAGGACAGCGGTATCCAGGCTGACCGTGGCCGGCTGGGCCAGCAGAGATAGCCACCCGCCCTCGCCATCGGCCGCGATCTCGGGCTCGGCCTGGGCCACCCCTACCAGCACATCCAGCCGCGCGGACAGGGGCTCGGCCATGGCCTGCACGGCTGCGTCCGCAGCCCTGGCGGCAACGGACATCCCGGCCGCATCGCCCCGGGCCTCGACCAGAGGGGCGCCCTCGGCCGCCCGGACCACAAAAGCCAGCTCGGCCGGCTCAACCGAAGCCGAACAGGCAATCCCAGTCGCGATCGATCCGACCGCAACCGCCACCCTGGCGTGGTCGACAGGGGCGGCCAGATCCGGGGCGGCCGTGGCCGGGTTGGCGGTGGCCGCTATGCTGGCCGGCACGACGGCTACCATCGCCTCGACCGCGACGGTGGGCGCACGAGGTGTCAGGCTGGCCGTGGCGACACCAACCGATACGGAGATGTCGCCGCTGGTCCAAGCTGCGTCATAGTCAACCCAGGTGCTCGGGGCATCACTCCAGGGGCCGTTCATGATCAGCTCAAGGTCAGGATGCCACTCGCGTCAAAGACCACCGCAAACGTGCCGGCAGTGACCCCCTTGTCGGCCCCGAAGTCGAGCAGGCAGACCAGGGGATTGGTGACGCCGTTTGCTGTGCCGGACAGATAGACCACGGCGTAGCGGGCGGTGATGGTGGCATTGCTCCAGGTGGGGTTGGCGGCATCGAGCACTGCCGCAGTCTCGACCGTGGTCCAGGTGACATCGGTCAGGGTCAGGCCTCCGGCCGCATAGCCGGTCCCGGACACCTCGTCGGCAGAGACATCCGCAAGCACCGCATGCGCTGCGGACGGCACGTGGGTGGATGTCAGCAAGGCGCATTTGAGCACGGTCGCCGGATTGTCCAGGTCAAACGTGCCGTCACCGATGCGACGTTTGAAACTGGTGTAGACAAGGGTGGCCATAGAGTACCTCGCTAAATAAGTTGATATTGATCCCTTTTTATGGGGGCATCGGACACGACGTCCTGGACAAACCGCTCGGTCATGCCTGTGGCCAGGGCCAGGAGCTTGGTGTTGCTGCCGTCATGGTTGGCGCGGATGAAGCGGATCGCGGCCCTTTTGAGGGCATACTTGGGCACGCACAACTTGGTCCCGCCCATGTGCAGGATCAGGCGCACGGCCACGTCGAGACCGCACTGCTCGGCCACCAGACCGATGTCCCCAATAAGATCTTCGGGGGTGACCGTGGCCAAAAAGTCTTCCCGGGTCAGGGCCGCGCGTGTCGTCATTCCCGCTTGGCTCCCATGGCTTCCAGGGCCTTGACCAGGGCCTGGATATCGCCGTGCCCGCACCACGCCAGGCGCGGTTTGCCCGTGATCCGCCGCGTGAACGCATCCAGGGCGGTCCGACGATCCGCTGCCGTTGTCTGCCGGCTGACCTGGCGCCAGAGGACCGCCACGAGCCGGATCTGGGCTTCCGAGGCCGCGCCGGGGCGGCGTTTGGGAGCCCGAAAGGTTGATGAGGCTTTCCAGACGCCAGCCTCAACGGCTTGGGCTTCCAGAAATTCCAGGCAATCAGCCATCCCGCGCGCGGACAGATCCTTCGACGAGGCAGCGCCGAAACGTTCCAGGACCGCTTGATAGGTAGCGTCATCAAAGGACAACGCTCTCTTGAGCGCATGGACTTTTGCGATCTGGCCCGAAGTGGGGCCGGCGGTGGAACGGGCAGTGGCGGCCATCAGAGGGTCTCCCTATTGGTAAGTCCAAGCCTTGATGCCATTTCAGGATCTTCGGCAATTATCTTTGCGTCTAGCTCTTTTATTTTTTGCAACGCATCTTCAATTTTTTTCGCAGAATATGCCTCTACCCGTAGTGCATAGTCTAAATATTCTTCTCTCCATCGAGGGACATAATTCACGTCCTTTGGCTTCTTCCAGGCAGGACAGTTTTCCGGCATCGGCGTTTCTTCGGCAAAACCATAGGGAAACGTATAGTGCTTTGGGACAGGGATCGAAAACCTAAACTGGCAACGTCCATGCAGCTTGCCGTCATAATCACTACGCACCCAGCGCACGCCCCAACCGCATGTTGCACAGTCACGTGTTCCAACGACAGGCTTTTTCATGACACATCCTCCGCAAGACGTTCGGCAATGGCTTCCTGGATGCTGTTCAACTTCTCCAGGACTTCATCAACCAGGATGTCGATGAGCCTGTCTTCATCGCCCCAGAGGTACGCGATGCCGTACAACTGTTCCCTGGCTGCCTTGAGTTTGCGTTGCGCCTTGGCCGCCGCGCGTTTCGGAGTCCATTGTTGTGTTGCCACGTTTCTTTCTCTTGGCTGCTCATCAGGCCGGAGCCGCCACGCTCCGACGACCGCCCGCGTGGGGCGGTTTCGCATGAGGTTACGCGTTAACAGCGTCTTTCAGTGCCTGCCCCGTCCGAAAGACCACGGCCCATCCGGCCGGGATCTCGATGGGAGCCCCTGTCCGTGGGTTGCGCCCCCGACGAGCAGCGCGATCTCGCACCACCAGCTTCCCCAGGCCGGGCAGAGGAATTTCGCCACCAACGGAAAATTCGTCGGCGGCCACGGCCGCCAGCGCTTCGAACACGATGCCGATTCCGGCCTTGCCGATGTTGGTTTTGCGGGGGTCATTGGCCACCAGGGCCGCGACACGCTCGATCAATTCCGCCTTGGTCACGCCGCCACCTCCTTGATTTCCTCGGCCTTGAGTTCGTAGAAGAATTCGTCCTCGCTCACCTTGTGGACGCCGACCGCTGCCAGCCGTTCCTCGGGCCAGTCGCGCATCGCCTCCTTGTCCACCTCCGCCTTGACCCGGATGGCATCGCGATAGGGCTTGCCCTCGGGATCGGCGGACAGCTCCCGCAGACGTTCCAGCACGGCCCCCCAGGTCCAACGCACCAGGGTTTTGAGCTTGCTGGACTGCCGGAAACCGATCATCCCGAAGGTCAGGTCCAGGGACTTTTTCTTCGGGAACAGCTCGGCCTTGCGGGACACGGCGAAATTGGCCAACCCTGTCTCGATTTCTTTAATCCTGGCCGTCAGGGGGACGGTCTTGGCCTTGGCCTCGGCCTTGATGTTGTCGATGGCGTCGTTCATGACACCCTCGACGGCCGCGACCTCCCGACGCAGGGCGGACAACTCGGCCATGGCCGCATCGGCCGCCGCGAGGTCCGCCAGCACCACGGCCTTCGGCTTCTCCCTAGGCATGAGGCACCTCCTTCATGCGATTCATTTCAAAGATCGGGGAGTTCTCCAGTTCCACGGCCAGATCGGCCGCATCGCCCAGCTCGGAGCGGCACACGGCCAGAAAGCTCTTTTGCTCCACATCGGTGAGTTTCTCGGCCAGCAGCCCCAGGGAATTGCTCACGTTCAAAATCTTGCGTGACAGCATGGTCATTCTCCTTGCTTGGCCCCGCGCACGGGGCAGTTTGAACAGCATTTGAACAGCCGTAGTGTTTCGGGATTGCCGGCCCGCAGGCCGATGCGTTTGGCCCGGTCCTGATGCGCGGCGCAGGCCGCCGCGTCGATGCCGCCGAGCACCGGGCAGGTGACGGTCGCGCCGCCGTAGACGGCCAGCACCCGGGCCTCAATCTTGTCGGTTCTGGCCGGATAGGTGCCTTTGGCCACCATGCAGACCGTGGACTTGGCCACCCCCAGCTCCCTGGCCACGACGGGCAACCCATGGGCCGCCACCTGGTCGCGCAGGATCTCCAGCCAGCCCATCAGGCATCCCCCTCGGTGATGGGTTCGTGGGTCTCGGGCCGGCGCGCGCCGGCATCCTTGACCAGCAACCAGAGCGTTTCCCGGCCGTCCCGGCCGGCCCGGCGCACGTAATGCTCACGGAGCAAGACGCGCAGATACTCGCGGCACATGTCCTCGCCGCAGCCGGTCAGGCGCATGAGGTTTCCGACGGTGGTACGGCGCACGGCGCGCAAGGTGCTCCACACCTTGTCCCGGCAAGTCACCCGGGACCGGTCCTGATGCGCGCGGTGCAGCCGGATGTCGCGATGCACCAGATAGGCGGGGTTCCGCCGCTTTGGCCCGCACTCGCCCGGCGCCGGTCGCAGGCGCACGTCCTCGACGAGTTCCAGCCAGCCTTCGCGCGCCAGACGTTCCAACACCCGCAACACAGGACGGCGAGGACAGCCCGAGGCGTCCACCACCTCGGCCAGAGACACTCGGCCACTGATAAACCGGCCGTCGAGGATGGTCCGGGTGGCGATGACGGTCCGCACCATGGCCAGGATCTTGGTTGGCGCGCCCATGATCAGGCCGCCTTGGCCTTGAGGTGGTCGGCCGTGACAACGTCCAGCTTGCGCGCCCGGGCAACCGTTTCGCAGGCTTGGGCCCAACGGCAGAGGCCGGCCGCGCTGACGGTCTTGGTCGAGGCGGCAATGGCGGCCACGGCCGAGTCGTCCACCGGCACCTCGCAGATCTGGTCCAACACCAGCCGCACGTCGTTTGCAGTCAGGCCGTGGTACGGCACCACTTGGCTGATGCGGCGCCAAAGCGCGGGGAATCGCTTGAGCTTCTCCGGCGCCCACGGCATGCCGATCAGGATGATGGGCGTGCCGGCCATGTCGCCGATGTCGCGGATGGTCTCGACCAGGGTTCGCTTGTCGGCCACGTAGTCGATCTCGTCGAAGATGAGCGTCCGGTCGGAGCCGAGCAGCTCGCCCACGGCCTGGTGGAAGAGGTCCGAAACGCGCTTTTCGGGCACGAGCCCCAGCTCGGCCACGACCTCTTCCAGGAGCCAGCGCACGGACATCGCTTTTTTGATCCGGATGAATGCGGACTGGGGCGACCGGTTGTTTTTCCACCAGATATTGGTTTCGGTCTTGCCCAAGCCCACCTCCCCGTGGACCAGCATGAACTTGTCGATGCCGGGAGGGCTCGCCAGCATCCGATTGACCGCGACAAGGTAGCGTTGGACGTTTTCCGTCTCCGCGAATCGCTTTTTCACCGTTTTTCTCCCTGGTTTGCGTGGGCGGCCTGCTGGTAGGCCAGCTCCGCGCTGAGTTCCTCGGTGCTGAAAAAATCCAGATTGGTGGGGTCGATGAGCGGGCCCGAGCCGGTCGGAGCCGGCGGGGTTGGCTCGGAAAAGTCGGGGATGTCGGGCGTGTCGGGCGTGTTTTCGGCCTCGATCGCTTCCAGGGTTTCGGGCAGACGCGGACTGCCGGTCTCGGCCAGCTCGGCCACGGGCAGGATGTCGCGCGCCTCGGCGATAAGCCCGGCCTTGGACAGCTTGCGGACGGTCTTTTTGGTGCGGGCCTTAAGCCGTTCGTGCTCGCCCAAGGCGGCCTTGAAGTCGGAATAGCCCTCGGCGTCCTTGCCCCCGATCAATTTGAACATGGGGTGCACCTTGCCCTGGCGCTTGGCCATACACAGGTAGGTGCCGTCCATCCGGTAGACCCAGATCTGGCGCAGGTCGTGCCAGTCGAAGCGGATAAAGACCTTGTCGCGCAGGCCGTAGAGGGCCTCGTGCCAGTATTCGCCACCAAACCGCTTGATGCCGTTATTGTGGAGGTGGGCCACCTCCTCGTGCATCATGAGGCAGCGGACCTGGGCATGATCCAAACCGGGGCCGCGCCCGGCCGCGAAGACCTCGCCGGGGCATTTGCCGCCGAGGCCGCTATGGGGCCGCACGCGGTAATAGGTGTTCAACCAGGATTCAAAGAGTCCGGTCGCCTCCTCCATGGTGAGGAGCGCCTCGGGCTCGATCGCCTGCATGAACTTTTCGTTGCGCTTCATGCGGGCCGGCTTGTTGGCGATGTCGTTGCCGCAGTAGCTCGAAACCGCTTTCTCGAAGGAAAGCCCCATGGTCTTGAAAAAGGATTCGATGGGCTTCGAGCGGGCGCTGTAGGCCTTGGGGAAATGGCACATGATGCCAAGTCGGGCGTACAGCCCGGCCATGCCCGAGGTGGTCAGGTCGATGTCGGTGTTGATGAACACCTTGTTCTTGAAGGCCTTGCCGTTATCCGGTTCGACCATCTTCGGCAGCTTTCCCAGGTGCAGAATCGACCGGTACAAAGCCAGATGCACGGCGCAGAGGTCTTCCTCCAGCATGACCGAGAACCCGGCGATATCGCGACTCTTCCAATCTTCAAAGGCAATAAGCGCCGCACGGCACGGCCGGCCATGGAGGGGGTGCTTGACGCGAAAATTTAAGCGGTGCCCGTCGGCGATCAACACGTCGCCGACTTCGAGAAGCGAGGCGTCGCGGCGCAGAAAGGGCGCGATATGGTCGTTCAGCGCCTTTTCGCCTTCCCGGGCCAGGGTCCAGACATCGGCATACTCGCGCTTGAAGGCCTCGACCCAGTTGCGCAGGGTCGAGGGGGAAGAGGTCGATGCGCTTCCCAGGTGCATCTTCACCAAGTTGATGGCGGTGCCGATCTTGAACTGGCTCTGGGAGAGGAGCAGCTTCAAAAGCTCCTCGGCCTCGGCATCCGTCACCTTGCACAGGCCCCGGCGCTTGAGCCCGTATTTCGGAGCGATGGCGGCGCAATCGTAGTCCGCGCGGCGCAGCTCCAGGGCCCAGTGTTCCAAGGTCTTCCAGCTCGTTTCGCCGAGCTGCTCGCGGATGGACGGGCAAAACCGGCCCGCGTTGTAGCCCAGCACAAACGCTTCCCGGCACTGGGCCATGGACTTGCCATGCTTGCGTCCCCAGGCCTTGGCCTCCAAATAGGCCTTGACCAGGTCGGCCTTGAGGGCCGCCTTGGACAGCGCCGCCGGAGGTAGGGCAGGTTCCGGCGACGCCGTCGCAAGGGGGGCAGGCGGGCAAGCGGTGGCAGGCGTGGCGGCGGTGATGGCCGCCTTGCCGCCCTGGATGATGCCCAGGGCGGGGCGGGCAAGGGAAAAATGGCGGTCAAGGGCGATGCGGACCGGCTCAGGCAGGGAGGCGATGGGGTAGACTTTGCCACCGCCTTGGCCAATCCGCTTTTCGGAGGGCCATGCTTCGCGCTTGGCACGTCGTGTGACGGTCATAATCGCCACGCCCAGCGCTTCCGCGATATCCTTTGCCGTGACCGTGTCGTTCATTGCCGTTCAACCCGCTTTAAAGTTCCCGCGCCCCCTGATAGGGACTTGGCTATCGCTGTTGCTCAACCCCTGACTGCCCAGGAGGCGCGGAAATAATGTCTAGAACACAAGATGCCTTACCCCTCGCTCGGGGCAATGGAAGATTTCAACGAGGAGCCGAGGATATTTCTTTACGAGGCGGGCTTTGCATTTCCTGGCATCGTCCAGCCCAACTGCATCATCCCTGTCGACCAAGTGTCGTTCGGACGGATGTGAATCTGTCTTGACCAAGATGATGTAGTCGTCAGCATCAATGCAATAATCTTCAGTATTAGCCATGGCGTCTCCGGGCTCCAACCTTCCAAATCCCAAGTGAATTAGGCCGCTTCCTTCCCGTTCATGTCTTCCGGCAGGTCCAGCAGCCGCTTGGCCACGCCCATCGCGACCAACGCCCGCAGCACCTTCCGGTTGTTGGCGAGTCCATTGACCGTGCGGCTGGCCAAGGGCCGCGAGACACCGGCCATGACCGCCACGTCGGCAATCGTCTTGCCGCGCCGCAGCAAATCCACTCGGATTTCCAGGCCGTTTCGTTTGGTGGCCATCTACAGCTCCTGTTCCAGCCGCTTTTTCTGGCGCTTGAGAGTTTGGATTTCGCGTTCGAGTTTGGCGGCCTTGAGGATTTTCAGGTCGTCTCCGCCCACCAGGTCGTAGCCCTGGATGCCGGCCGCGACCTGGAGGGGCTCGGGGTCGCCCGTGGCCGCCATGAAACAGTGCAGGGCGTTGTGCCCCGGCACGTAGTCGCGCTCGGCCGGATTCAACCACTTTTCAAACATGTCCAGGCTGAGCGCCCGGGCGTTCCGGTTCAGGCGATAGCCGCCCATGGCCGCGATCTCGTTCATCTTGTCCACGATCTGCTCGCGCGACAGCCCACATCGTTTGGCCGCCCGGTTTATGGCCGCTTTGAGGAGCGGTTCCACATCCGGGACCTGGTTCTCGAAGAGGGAGAGCTGCCGCATCCGTTTTTTCCAGCCCTTCGGACATTGACCCGAGGTCAACGCCCGGGGTAGTTTCTGGCGTAAGGGAACGCCCGTAACTGTTTGCAACCGAGTAAACCTTTTTTGCAACCAATGTCAATTGCAAAAAAGTGTTAAAGTTATCTTTTGCCACAAATTCGGTTTATTTATTTATTCCAAGCAGTTAGAATACTGGAGGTGTGAAAGTTAATGTTAAAGTTAAGCGGGTCAAACTCTAACATATGACACTGGGCCACCGCATCCGCCAGATTCGCGGGGATGAAAGCCAAGATGCTTTCGCTAACCGCTTAAATATTAACAAGAATACCCTTGGTTTTTATGAGCGGGACGAGAGGACTCCAAACGCAACCTTCGTGGCCGATATTTGCAAGCAAGAATGTATTGTCACGGACTGGCTTCTATATGGCGAAGGCCCCATGCGCCGGGGAGAAACGGCCCCAGCCGCCGCATCGCCCGCACCGCCCCAGGCCCCGCCACCCGAAGAAGACTTCAAGATGGTCGACATGGTCACCAAGACCGTCGAGGTTTTGGAGTCTGACACGATCTATAGGACGGCGCTTGCAAGCAATATCAACGCATTTCACCAGGCGGTGAGAAGCGAACGGACGCTCGCGCGCCTGGAAGAGCGGATGGAGCTATTGGAAAAGCGTGTGGAAGATCTGGCCAGCGAGAACGCGTACCTGAAGCAGAGACTGGAACAACACGAAGGCAACAACGCCAAGGCGGTGGGTGAGGACGGGTAATCTGATACGGTTGCTATGTTAATAGGATATCAGATCATTAATGTCAAAACGGCAAGGTAACATTCCAGGCCGTCACACTTCGTCGGCAATCCCGCGCAGCCGACCGGCAAAATTCCCAAACTAAATTGCAGAAACCCGGCAAAACCGGCAAAAATTCTCAAACTACCGATCGACCAGGCGCGCGCCGCAAACGCCCAGCCCACGCGGCTTCCCGGGCTTTGGCCGCCGCTGCCTCTCTTCTCATTCTTTCCTGAAAAAACTACCCGGCTCCACGGTGTTGGCCAGACCGGCGGCGGTGGTGCCCCGGGGCAGAAGCTTATCGCCGGTGATGGGGTCGTCCTGGGAGATGTCGCGCGCGGTGATGCGCCCCTCGACCTCGGAGACAATCC
>Ga0183095_10133_pt1 | contig 38773 bp, 32 predicted proteins | sample BioMet4_FD_130346 | JGI IMG/M metagenome (GOLD analysis project Ga0183095, IMG submission 130346) | Microbial communities from bioreactor (seeded with sewage sludge) at LBNL, California, USA - Biofuel metagenome 4 (v2) (version 3) | ecosystem: Engineered > Bioreactor > Anaerobic > Unclassified ...
CTTATGACTTTCCGAACCTTTCCCGCCGAAGTTCCCGGCTTCCACGTATTTCTTCGCGTTGTCCCATGCGCCGCCCGCATTGGACATGAAGACCGCCATGGCAAAGCCGGTCACGGAAACGCCGCCCAGAAGTCCCACCACGCCTTCACATCCTAAGACCAGCCCCGTGCAGATCGGGACGATAATTGCAAGAAGCGCCGGTGCGATCATTTCATTCAGCGCACTCTTCGAGCAGATTGAAACGCACGACTCGTAATCGGGATCCGCCTCTCCTTCCATGATTCCCGCGATGGAATGCATCTGCCGCCTCACCTCGCGCACAATCGACTGCGCGGCGTTCTGTACCGCACTCATGGTAAATGCGGAAAAGAGGAACGTCAGCATGGCTCCGACAAAAAGGCCGCAGAGCACCGTGGGGTTCGTAAGCGAAAGATCCATGATCTTTTTCCCGGCTTCCTGCAGTTTTCCGTCAGCAATCGTCACATAGGAAACCAGCAGCGCCAGCGCCGTCAGGGACGCGGAACCGATCGCAAATCCTTTTCCCGTCGCCGCCGTGGTATTTCCGAGAGAATCCAGTGCGTCCGTTCTCGTCCGCACTTCCTCCGGCATGCCGGACATTTCCGCAATGCCGCCCGCATTGTCCGCCACCGGTCCGTAAGCATCCGTCGCAAGCGTAATGCCGAGCGTGGAAAGCATGCCGACCGCCGCAATCCCTATCCCGTAAAGTCCTTCGTTGTAATTTGCGAGGCCGCCTGAGGTCAGGAAAGAAATGATGACGGCCGAAGCGACAATCAGGATGGACGTCATGGTAGACCGTAACCCCAGGGAAATGCCGCCGATGATCACCGTTGCTGCGCCCGTCTCCGAGGCACTGGAAAGCTCCTTCGTCGGTTTGTAGGTATCGGAAGTATAGTACTCCGTAAAATAGCCGATCAGGCATCCGCCGACCAGTCCGCAGAGGATGGCCGCATAGGCCTTCATGTTTCCGAAAACAAAATAGGTAAGCGGCGCGGCCAGGACTGCTGAGAGCAGCGCCGCCAGATACGTTCCCGTGCGGAGCGACTTCAAAAGCGTCCTCTGGTTGGTATCCTCCTTCGTTCTGACAAAAAAGCTTCCTATAATGGAGCACACGATCCCGCTGACCGAAAGAAGAACCGGAAGAAGCATGCCGCGGTAACCGTATCCCGCGATCGGTCCCAGGGCAAATGTCGCCAGGATGGAACCGACATAGGATTCGTAGAGGTCTGCGCCCATACCGGCAACATCGCCCACGTTATCGCCGACATTGTCCGCGATCGTAGCCGGGTTCCTGGGATCATCCTCGGGAATGCCCTCTTCCATTTTGCCTACCAGGTCCGCGCCCACATCCGCAGCCTTCGTGTATATGCCGCCGCCCACGCGTGCAAACAGCGCCATGAACGACGCTCCCATTCCGTTCATCACCATGATGTCGCCGATCGCCATCGGATCCGATATCCCGAAGGCAAATCTCAGCAGGAAGAACCAGATGGAAATGTCCAGCATCCCGAGTCCCACGACCGTAAAGCCCATGACCGATCCGGAGGAAAATGCCACCCTTAAGCCCCTGTTCAGACTTTCCGATGCGGCCTGCGCCGTGCGGGCATTCGCGTTCGTGGCAATCCGCATGCCGATGAAGCCGGCGAGCATGGACCATACGCCGCCGGTCAGGAACGCGAACGGCGTATAGACGGACAGCAGTTTCCCGCCGGTTGAAAATGCCATGACAAGAAGTACGAGAAAGACAACCGCAAATACCTTACCCACCGTCGTGTACTGCTGTTTCAGGTAGGCTCCCGCGCCGCTTCGGATGGACGAAGCGATTTTTTTCATCCGTTCGCTTCCCTCCGAATACTGCATAACCTTTTTTCTCTGAACCGCAGAAAAAAGCAACGCCAGAAAAGAACCGACAAAACCAAGTGCAAAATAAATTTCCATACTGTCTCCTCCGTTTCTGTTTTTCGCAGACATTTTTATTCTGTCTGCGTTAAAAAAAAGAAACCGTCCTTTAGACGATTTCTTCCTGAAAATCCAAATTTCCCCCCTGTAAGGTTTTGAAAGTTTCCGAAACGGCCTTCGGCCGTCCCGGCGGAAAACTTTTAATGGGAATTTTCATTCCGCGCTCCTTTTAAAGATACTATTCTGTTTCCAGATGTACGGACTCGTGATATGCCGGTTCCGCAAGGCCTGGCAGGTTCACCGCATCCGTAAAATATACGTTCTTCGCATATTCCTTCAGTAACGACACGATCGCCGGGTGCGGTCTCTCGTCCGGCCGGTCCGACGCCACGCTCACCACCGCCGTCTCCGGACGAAGCGCGTTCAGAAAAGAACGGTTCGTCGAAGAGAGCGAAGCATGATGCGGGACTTTCAGAATTTTACAGGGAGAGAGCATGTCCATGTCCCAGGTGACCGCATAGGCATCGCCGCCGAACACGATATCCTGTCCGTGATAGCTTAAGCGGATCCGGAGGCTGGATATGTTCATGCATTTTCCCCAGTGAAGCATTTCATAGCGGTCCGTATTTCCGGCGTAGATCCTGTCGTAAATTTTTTTCTGTTCCCGGTAAAGCGCCGGTTCTCCGAACATGATGCGGACGGACAGATCTTCCGTCGGCTTCAGGAGGATATTCCGGTCTCCCGATAGAAGCGTCTTTCTGATTCCGTCATCTTTATGCGCTTCCAGTGCCGTCCGCAGAAGACCGAGACAGATCAGGATGGTCTTTCCGGGCTTCGGAAGCCCGCTTTTTTCCGGATCCGGCAGTGCGCATTCCGTACCTTCCGGCGGAAAATAAGAAGCCATGATTTCCTTCACATGAACCCGGTCCAGTACGTTTAAAAGCCCGCCGATGTGATCCCGGTGAAAATGCGTAAGAATAAGAAGATCCAGCTCCTTGATTCCTTCCTTTGCAAGGAAATCTCCCGCATAGATCCGCTTCGACCGTTCGTCCGGATGCGTCAGAAGATCATGGCCGCAGTCGATCAGCAGAGAAAAAACCGTTCTGCCGTCCCTGTATTCCCGGACCAGGGCCGCATCTCCGTTTCCCACATTGATAAAATCCAGTGCCAGCATTATAAACTGCCTTCCGTCTGCCTTTATTTTTGACTGACCGCTCTGCAGGAGCTTCTTTCGATCACGCGCGGCATGAGTATCTGATGGATATATCCTTTTGTCCTGTCCTCCACGCTGTTTAAAAGCATTTTCACTGCCTGCACCGCCATTTCGGACTTCGGCTGATCGATGGTGGTCAGGTCAATCCGCGGAAGCGCCGTACTGCTGATGTTGTCGAATCCGATCAGGGAAATCTGATCCGGAATACGGATACCGGCTTCGTCCGCGGCTTTCAGGATGCCGAGCGCATTGGAATCCGTAGAGGCAAAGATCGCCGTGTAGTCAACCGGTTTCCTGAAGAGCTCCTTCGCCAGAAGATAGCCGTACTCCACGGAGCTGCGTTCATGGTTATTGCTTAAGATGCGCGCCTTCAGATGATATTCCTCGCAGGCTCTTAAATACCCTTCCGCGCGGAGCTGATGGGTCGTGCTGCCGTTTCTTTTTCCGAAATAGATGATATCCCTGTGACCGAGTTTATAAAGATACTGCATGCCGAGGTAGGTCCCGCAGCTGTTGTCCACGGACACGTAGCTCTGCGGCTGATCCCTCAGATTTTCGCTTAAAAATACGGTCGGAACCTGCTCCGTGAACTGACGGATGTTCTCGCTGCTCTCCGGGTTCTGCGGGACGATCAGGATTCCGTCCACTTTTCTTCCGAGAAGAAGCTTTACGACTTCCTGCTCCTGTTTCAGATCCGGGGCGGAATTGCACAGCATGAGGTTATATCCCTGCTCCCGGGCGGAGATTTCCGCATAATAGGCCAGATCAGCCATGAACTGGTTCTTGATGGTCGGTACAATGAGGCCGATCAGGTTGGTCTTGTTCATCACCATGGACCTGGCGATATAGTTTGTCGTGTAGCCCATTTCATCGCACAGCTTCAGGATACGCTTTCTTGTCCCGCTCCCGATCTGCGTGCTCCCTGAAAGTGCCCTGGATACGGTTGCATAGGACACGTTGGCGGCTTTTGCCACATCTTTTAAGGTCACGCTTTTCATAAAAAACTCCTTATATTCTTCCGGTAGTCGTAAACGTTTCCGTTCAAAAACAGGCAAAAATCACACAGAGTGGATCTTCCCTGCCCGTTTGAATAAAGCATAGAGGATTTTTGTCCGAATGTCAACAGAAATATTGATTTTACTTGATTTTTTCAATTTTGAAATTTCTCCCGCGCCGGCCTTTCCGCTTTCAAAGTCTGATTGACAACATGCACGAAATCAGATACAATAAGCCTGTGAATCTGCAAACGTTTACGGTTCGGAAAGGAGATTTCCTCTATGATCCATTATAAACGCGAAAACCTTCCGGCTGCCATCCGTGACATGGCGCATATGCCGCATATGGAGGTCTTAAACAAATATCTCCCCGAAATTCTGCTCCCCGACACGGACAATTCCTTCTCTTCCTGCGGAAAACCCGATTTCCGGGCGGCGGTTTACAATATGGAAACCGGCAACCGCCTGCATCTGATTCTTCCTTATCTGACATGCCATCCGAAGCTTAAGGATCTCGATATCATTCTGGCCAACGAAGTGGACCGCGGAATGGCACGCTCCGGGAACAGCGACTCCGTCCGGGAGATTGCCGAAAAGCTCGGCATGAATTACGCCTTCGGAACGGAATTCTTAACTGCCGATGCCTTCCGGAAGGGAAATGAAGACGGACTCGGCGGAAACGCCATCTTTTCCCGTTATCCGCTTTCCCATGTAAAGATCATCCACCTTCCGATCGAATATGACTGGTTCTACCGCGAAGGCGACTGCCGCCTGGGCGTCCGCATTGCGGTAGCCGCGGAAATCAAGGCCGGAACGCAGAATATCCTGATCTGCTGCGTGCACCTCGACAACCGCATTTCCCCCGCCGGAAGGGCCTGCCAGACGGAATACCTTCTGCGGGAACTGAAGAAAGAATACGGCGAAATGCCCGCCCTGATCGGCGGCGACATGAACACGAATACGGTGGACGGGGACGCCCTCGACGGATACCGGTTCATTAAGGACCGCGAGGAGCAGTTAAAGCGGATTGCCGAGATCCCGCGCTGGGAGCCTCTGATGGACCTTGTAAAAGCATACGGTTTCCGGTACGACAACTGCAATCTGCAGAGCAAAGTGACAAGAAGAAAACCCGATCCGTCCGGAGACATGCTCTTAAATCTCGACTGGTTCTTCAGCCGCTCCTTAAAGTGTGACGGGCCGTGCGTCGTGAAGAGCGTCTTCGATCACACCGAACTGGAAAACGGAGAGGAATTCAGACAGTATGACGGAGCGCTTCTCTCCGATCACGATGCCGTCGTAATCCACTGCGGGCCGGAGGATATCACATCATGATCAAGGCTGTCCTTTTCGATATCGGCGGAACCCTCCACGAAGTGAAGAAGGATCCCGGTTCCGAAGAAAAATTTGCCGCTCTTTTAATGGAAAAGCTTGCCGCTGCCGGAATAACGCTTTCCGTGACGCCGGCAGAACTCTCAAAGCTTCTTTATAAAAACAGCGAGGAGTACAAGCACCATTCCGAAGAAATCCGGAAAGAACTTCCTTCTCCGGTGATCTGGAATGAATATTATCTGAAGGATTTCCATATCGGGGCGGAAAAACTGGCTCCGATTGCGGAAGAGCTTTCCTGCCTGTATGACTCCGTCCGCGTGCGGAACGTTGTCCGGCCGCATATGAAGGAAACCATGGAACGCCTTTCAAAGGACGGATTGAAACTCGGCATCATCAGCAACATCATCTCCAGAAATTTCGTTCCGGACATGCTGAAGAAGTACGGAATCTTCGGGATGATGAGCTGCATTGTCCTCTCGTCCGAGGTGACGGTGCGGAAGCCGGACGCGGAAATTTTCCGGATTGCCTCGGAAAAAATCGGCGTTCCCTTAAATGAAATTGCCTACGTCGGCGACACGCTCTCCCGGGATGTCCTGGGATGCAGAAACGCGAAAACCGGTTACTGCATCCAGATCCGCAATTCTTCCATTGCCCACCGGGACACTGCCTTTGTAAACACCGGACTGAAGCCGGACGTGCTGATCAGTGACCTGTCCGAAATTCCGGATCTCATTGCCGCATTTAACAAAGCTTCATCATAGAAATTCATATGTCCGCGGAAAATTCCGCAGACTCATAATTAATTTTAAGGAGGTCGGAAAAATGCCAGGAACAGAACTTGCCGGAACTATCAAAACCATTTTCTTCGATGTCGGAAACACCTTAAGGATCGTGCTTCCCGACCAGCCCTTCATCGACGCCGCCGAAAAGGAGCTCATGCGTCTCACGGAAACAAAGGAAACGCATGATGAATTTTTTGCCAGGCTCGAGGAACGGTGGAAAGCCTATCGGAAGCTTCAGAAGACCATCCTTCTCGACAATTCCGAAATGGAAATGTGGATGCAGTACCTGCTTCCGGAATATGACAAGGAACTGATCGCGGCGCATGCGCCGAAGCTGACCCGTCTCTGGAGAGACCATGACGGACGGAGGGTCGCGCGGAAAGACGCGAAGGCCACGCTCTTAGAGCTCTGCCGCAGAGGCTATACGCTCGGCATCATTGCAAACACGATCACCGAAACCGAAATCCCGGACTGGATGACGGAAGACAAAGTTGCGCACTGCTTCAAGACGGTCATCCTCTCTTCCAAGGTGCGGATCCGCAAACCCGATCCCGCGATCTATCATCTGGCCTGCCGCTGCATCGGAAGTAAAGAAAGCGAATGCGCCTATGTCGGCGACAACCCCGTCCGCGATGTTGAAGGTACAAGAGCAGCCAGCTTCGGCATGATGATCCGCATTGACGAGCCCGATACCTTAAACCGCGAAAAAGCAACCGGGAAGGAATTCATTCCCGATGCCGTCATTGAAAATTTAGGCGATCTCCTCAATATTTTTCCGGAAAGGAAGGATGGAAAATGACGCCTGCTTACAAGGCTGTATTCTTTGATCTCGGCGGAACACTCCGGATATGCCGTGAGGATGCCTCCTATCAGAAGGCAGCCAGGGAAAAAATGGCGGAGCTTTCCGGTACGGATTTAAATGCGGACGAATTTTATGAACTCGTGGAAAAGCGCTACGAGCCCTATCGGAAATGGGCCCTGACGGCAAACCGCGAGTCAGGCGACGAGGAACTCTGGGACAAATGGCTCTGCCCGGAAATGGATAAAGCAAGGCTTCAGGAAAACTGCCATGACCTGACCTATCAGTACCGGCAGACCAAGGGAATCCGCTCCGTTGTGGAGGGCGGAAGGGAAACGATCGAGGAACTGCACCGCAGAGGATATAAGCTCGGGATCATCAGCAACCTGATCGGCGAAACGGAAATCTATGACTGGCTGAAGGAAGATCATCTGGCCGTTTATTTCGATTCCGTCGTTCTCTCTTCCATCTGCCACATCCGCAAACCGGACCCGGAGATCTACCGCATTGCCATGAGGGAACTTTCCGTGAAGCCGGAGGAATGTGTGTCCGTCGCGGATAATCTGGGCCGCGACATTACCGGTGCCAGGGAATGTAAAATCGGCTGCTGCGTACTCTTCAAATCTCCCGAAAAAAAGCATCCGATCGAAATCAATGACAGTAACCGCCCCGACAGACTGATCGATCACTTCACCGAACTTTTGAATCTCCTGCCGCCGTTATGATGATGTAAGATTTCGGTTTATTAATGCTGAAGGTCCGGTGCGGCTTAAGTCTTTCGTTTTTATCGCTGCCGCCCGGCCGGACTTATGTTCAATCTTCTGTCTTTTCAATATCTGCATGAACCGGAGGAAAAAAATGAATACGGACATACGTGCAATTTATCTGGATCTCGGCGGAACCTTCCGCATCATAAAAGAGGATCCGGAATATCTTCTCGCCGCCAAGACAAAGATCGCCGCGCTCTTAGGGATAACCGACCGCGATCCGGCGGAATATTTCGATACCGTCATCACGCCCCGGTACGACATTTACCGCGAATGGGCGCTGCGTTTCATGTCCGAAGCTCCCGAGGACATCCTCTGGACGAGGTGGCTTGCCTACGACCTGCCGCAGGAACAGGTAAAAAGCCATGCGGCCGAACTCACCTACCAGTACCGCCAGACCAAGGGCATACGGACCGTCGTCGACGGCGGCGCCGATACCGTTAAGGAGCTCGTGAAGCGCGGCTATGTGATGGGAATCATTTCCGATCTTGTGGGAAAACACGAAGTGGACGAGTGGCTCGATCAGGACAAACTGCGCCCGTACTTCAAGACGGTCCAGCAGTCATCCATCTGCTATGTCAGAAAGCCCGGACCCGCCATTTATTATTACGCGCTGGAGGAGACCGGCATTCCAGCGGAGCAGAGCTGCTTCGTCGGGGACAATCTGAACCGCGATATCGTAGGCGCGAAGGCCTGTGCCTTCGGAATGACGGTAACGGTGCATTACAACCGGGAAAAACCGCTGAAGCTCACGGAAGAGAACATGCCGGACGCAAAGGTCTACCGGTTCCCGCAGCTTCTCGATATCTTTCCAGCCGCGGGAAAAGTGAATACGGAAAAAATCATTCTTCCTTCAGACGGTCAGTAGAATAAAAATCATTTTCTGCTAAGGAGGCATGGAGATGGAAAAAACAGGACGCGGTGCAGAGGCACTGTCCGAAGCGGTAAAGAAGCAGTACGATGCAGGTGTGGACGACTATCATTTAAAGCCGATGGTCCTTTATGAAAACGACAAACCGGTCGGCAGAATAAAAGACGGCGATTCCGTCGTGTTCTGCTGCAGGAGGGGCGAACGCGAAGTCGAGCTCACGGAGCTTTTCACCGAGCCTGATTTTGACAAGATGCCCATCCGGAAACTGAACGATCTCTACTTTTCCATTCTGACGCTCTATCACGACAAGTTCCGTTCCCTTCCGATCGCATTTGCACCGTCGCACGTGAAAATGCCGCTGGCGGAAGTGCTTTCCCGGGCCGGAAAGAAGCAGTTCCACTGCTCGGAATCCGAGAAGTTCGCGCACGTCACCTTCTTCTTCAACGGCGGCGAGAATGCACCGTTCCCGGGAGAAGACGACGTCTGCATTCCCTCCCCGAAGGGAATTGCCTTTGACGAAAAGCCGGAGCTCTCCCTCCCTGCCGTTGCGGACAAGGTCATGGACGCGCTCGGAAAATATGATTTCATCGTCACGAACTTTGCGAACGGCGATGTGATCGGCCATACGCTGAACGACAAGGCAAAGCTTCAGGCCTGCGCCCATATCAGCAGTCATCTGGACAAAGTGGTACACGATGCTTTGAAAAAAGATTATGTCGTGGCAATCACCGCGGATCACGGAAATATCGAAAACTTAAGAACCCCCGCCGGGAAGCCCGACGGCGCACACACGAAAAATCTTGTGGCCTTCATTCTGATCGATCCGCGCAGGGGAACGCCGGTCATCTTAAAGGACGGCGCTCTTTCGGATGTGTCGCCGACCATCCTCGATGTCATGGGAATTCCGAAGCCTGCCGAAATGACGGGTACCTCCCTTTCTTCCGGACACGATTTCGGAAAGAACCGCAAAATGATCCTGATCATCTGCGACGGATGGGGACTCGGAGACAAAACGGATAATGACGCCATCTTCATCTCCGACACACCCTACTGGGACAGTCTCCTGAAAACAGAATCCTGGTCAAAGCTCCACGCTTCCGGAGAATATGTGGGACTCGGAAAAGGGAAAGCGGGAAATTCCGAAGCCGGGCACTCTAACCTCGGCGCGGGACGGACCGTCATGCAGGACGATGTACGTCTGGATGCCGCGGTCGCGGACGGAAGCTTCGAAAAGAACCCCGTCTTCACCGGTGCCATAGAACACGCCGGGAAAAACCACGGCGCGCTTCACCTCCTGGCCTATCTTTCCCATAAATCGTCCCACGGCTGCATTGACTATCCGCTTTCGATCTGCCGGATGGCGAAGGACCTGCCGGAAGTATATCTGCACATCATCTTTGACGGACGTTCCACGGAACCGGGATCCGGTCCCGCTCTTTTAAAGGAGACCGAAGAGGCGCTTAATCAGATCGGCGCCGGAAAAATCGTGGACGGCGTCGGAAGGGGAATCATCCTGGACCGGGACAAGAACTACGACCGGGTAAAGGAAGCTTACGACGCGCTGACGGAAGGAACCGGCATCCGCTACTGCTGATTTTTACGGTCCGGAAACGCCGGACGGCAGTATTTCGCAAACGTTTGTAAATTTTTACGTTTTCATTTTTTTGACTTTTCTGATTTGTTTGTGCAATTTTACCACTTATTTCCAAATGATTTACAACTATTAAGGTATAATCTACAGTTTTTACATTGACATTGTCTGAATTCATGGAATATAATGATCTCAGATTAACGCAAGCGTTCACGTAAACTGTCTGTTTCTTCAGGAAGGAGTGTGTCAATTTGACAAAAGACCGTCCTCCGAAAAAACCAATGACCTTGAAGCGGTTTAAAAACCTCATGTGGGATCTTTTCGGAAATCCATATAATATGATCGTTTTGATTTCTCTGGTGCTTCTGATCTGTCTGATCATCGTGCCTCTGTTTTCCATGATCCGCAGTACCTTTATCCTTGCCAGCGCGGAAGCGCACAGGCTGCGTACCGGAAACCATCAGGTCGGCGAATGGACGCTTTATTACTGGCAGTACCTTCTGGCAGGGAAACTGGCGTCGGCCAATTTCTGGCAGCCGTTAGTCCATTCTCTCCTGATCGCCTTCTTCGTGACCGTTCTTTCGGTTCCGATCGGCGCGGGCATGGCCTGGCTCATGGTAAGAACCGATATCCCCGGAAAGAAATGGCTTTCGCTCGGAATCATGATTCCCTATATGATACCCTCCTGGTGCAAGTCCATGGCATGGCTTTCCGTGTTCCGCAACGGCCGCGGCGGCAGCCCCGGATTCCTGCAGGGTCTCGGCCTCAATATTCCCGACTGGCTGGCCTACGGTCCGATCGCAATCATCCTGTGCATGTCTCTTCATTATTATGCCTTCACCTATATCATGGTTTCCGGCTCCCTCCGTTCCATCAATTCCGAGCTTGAGGAAATGGGTGAAATCCAGGGGGCCAGCAGAAAGTACATTGTCCGAAAAATAACGCTTCCGCTGGTTCTTCCGGCAGTGCTTTCTTCTGCCATCATGACGATTTCGAAGGCAATCGGCACCTATGGCGTCGCGGCAAACCTGGGCCTCCGGATCAGCTATTACACGCTGGCCACGAAAATGCACGACTTCATCAATACCGGTTCCAATACGGTCGGCTACTGCATGTCCATCCTCCTGATTTTGATGGCGTCCGGCACCATTTTTGCGAATCAGAAAATGACCGGTACCAGGAAGTCCTACGAGACGATCGGCGGCAAGGGCGGTCATTCCACACTGATGAAGCTCGGGAACACGAAATATGTTTCCATGGCCCTTCTCTTAATCTTCATGGTTCTCGCTTTCATTATCCCGATGTTCATCCTCGTCATGGAAACATTCCAGATCAACACCGGCGGCGGCTATGGCCTCTCAAACCTGACGCTTTACAACTGGGTCGGAAAACTGGAAGAGTCCAACAACGTCATAAACTACCCCGGCATTTTCCGGAACCCTGCATTCTTCATGGCGCTTAAGAACACCGTGAAGCTTACCATTTTAGGTTCGGTTATCACTGCTTTCTTCGGTCAGTTTTCCGGATATATCTCGGCCAGAGGCCGCGGAACCTGGTACGGCAATCTTGTGGATCAGCTGGTGTTCATCCCCTATCTGATGCCGGCAGTCGCATTTGCCGCCATCTACCTGGAAATGTTCAGCAGGCCGCACGGAATTATTCCTTCTCTGTACGGGACCTTCTCCATTATCCTGATCGCAACCATCATCAAGCACCTGCCCTTCGCAAGCAAGTCCGGTACCGCGAACATGCTGCAGATCGGACGTGAGCTGGAAGAAGCGGCAGACCTTGCGGGATGTTCCTTCTGGAAACGGATGACGAGAATCATCATTCCGCTTGCCAAGAACGGATTCGTTTCCGGCTTCATGCTTGTCTTAATCAGTATTGCGAAGGAACTCGACCTTGTCATTCTGTTCATGACCCCGAAGAACCAGACGCTCTCCTATCTCTCCTTCCAGTACAGCAAGGAAGTGCTTCCGCAGATGGCTGATGCGATTTCCGTGGTCGTCCTGCTGTTTGTACTGGCAACCTACATCATCATGAATAAAGTAACCGGCGCCGATGTCAGCAAGAGCTGGGGTTAAAGAGGAAAGGAAAACAATATGAGCCGAATTGAACTGAAGCACATCGATAAGTATTACGGAGACAATCACGTTCTGAAGGATATCAGCCTGACGGTGGAAAACGGAGATTTCATGACGCTCCTCGGTCCTTCCGGATGCGGAAAAACCACCACGCTGCGCGTTGTCTCCGGTCTTGAGCGGCCGCAGCACGGCACCATGACGATCGACGGAGAAACCATGATCGACTCCGACACCGATTTCTACGCGGAGCCTTCCAAGCGCAGACTGAACCTCGTGTTCCAGTCCTACGCGCTCTGGCCCCACATGACGGTATTTGAAAATGTCGCTTTCGGCCTGCGGATCCAGAAACTCAGCAATGCGGAAATCAACGAACGCGTCATGAGCTCCTTAAAAAGAATGCGCATATCGGAATTCGTAAAGCGCTATCCGAACGAACTGTCAGGCGGCCAGCAGCAGAGAGTCGCAATCGCACGTGCGATCGCTTCCTCCCCGAGCCTTCTTCTTCTCGATGAGCCGCTTTCCAATCTGGATGCCAAACTCCGCGTGGACATGAGAGCCGAGCTGAAGCGTCTTCACAATGAACTCGGAACGACCATCATCTATGTCACGCATGACCAGGTGGAAGCGCTGACCATGTCCACCAAGATCGCCCTGTTTGAAAAAGGCGTCATTTCCCAGGTGGACACGCCGATGGACCTTTACATGAACCCCAACAATCTTCAGAATGCGGACTTCATCGGAAATCCCAGAATCAACTTCTTAAACGGCACCGCGGATTACGACGGCACTTCCCTTACCTGCCACTGTTCTCTCGGCACGTTCCGTTATGAGAAGGAAGACATCACGGACAATCCCATTCCGTCCGGAAAGTTCGACTGTGTCATCGGCATCCGTCCGGAACAGGTCAAGATCCTGACTGAAAAAGCGGAGGATGCGGACTGCGAAGCCACGGTCTACGCCGGACAGCCGGCCGGTTCGGAAACACTGGTGACCGTTCATCTGAAGGATGCGTCGAAGGGAGAAAACGCCGAGGAGGACGAACTCCTGTTAAAGCAGATCGGCATTATCGAATACAATATCAATCAGCAGATATGGCTGAAGTTCAAGCCGAACCGCTTCAATGTCTATGACAAGGCAAGCGGAAAGCTGATCAAATATGCACGTCAGAACAAACACATCACACTGTAAATCATTTTAAAGGAGGTCATTATGAAAAAGGTACTGGCACTGGCATTATCGGCAGCAATGATCGCTTCTCTTTCCGCCTGCGGCGGCTCTTCCTCGGGCACTGCGACAACCGCGGCCAAGGCTGCGGCAGCGACAACTGCCAAGGCTGCGGCGGCAACCACTGCGGCAGCAGGCACAACCGCAAAGGCTGCGGCAGCAACGACAGCAAAGGCTGCAGCAGGAACAACCGCAAAAGCTGCGGCGGCGACAACCAAGGCTGCATCTTCCGCGGCAGCAAAGATCACCGTTCCCACGGATGACAAGTACAACTCCATGACGGCGGCACAGCTTCTTGAACAGGCGAAAAAAGAAGACAAGACCATCGTCGTCTACTGCACGACTTCCAAGCTCACCAAAGTTGCGGAAGCATTCATGAAGGAATATCCGGACCTGAAGGTGGAAGTCAGCGATCTGGACGCCGGTGAATCCATCACGAAGGTCGTAACCGAGGTCGATGCGGGCAAAGTTCTCTGCGACGTTGTCCAGGATTCCGATTCCCGCGGCGACATCACCTTCAATTATTACGGAAAATATCTGGATGCCTATCTGCCGAAGGATATCTGCAGCAAGATCGATCCTTCTCTTATGACCTACGGAATGCCGTACTATTCCAGCATTTCCTACTGGTTCTACAACACGGCAGCGTTTCCGGACAAGTCCCCGGTCAACAACTGGTGGGATATCGTCGAGACCGATGCCGGCGGCAAGCAGAAATACGATCTGTACTGCAAGGAACCCGGATCGGAAGTAACCTACCTTGCTCTTTACAGCAACTTCGTTGCGCATCCGGAAGAACTTGCCAAAGCCTATAAGACCAAATACGGAAAAGACATTGAATATACCTATGATGCAAAGGCTCTCGGATTTGAAGCCAACAACGCCGGATATGAATTCCTTTACAGACTTTCCCAGTTAAAGTGCACGTTCATCAGCGACGGCGACGAGATCATCAAGGCAGTTGCAAACTCCACGAAGGAAAAACCCGCACTCGGACTTGCTTCCGCCGGAAAGATCACGAACCGCGATGACAACAAGATGGCCATCGCCTGGGTTACCGATCTTGCACCCTATGTCTCCACGCTTAACACCTCCTACATCTACACCGTTCCGAAGTCCAACAGCCCGGCAGGCGCACGCCTCTTCATCCGTTACATGATGGGCGGAGACGACGGACAGGGCGACGGATACAAGGCAGTGTTAAAGGAAGGCAGCTGGTCCGTGAGAAGCGACACGAAGAACAAAAAGAACCCGTTCGAACTGAAGGATTCGCACACGATCTCCTCCGATCTGACCGCGGTCTATGACAACTATCTGAACGTTTCCGATTTCTGGACCTACTGGCACAACAAGAGTGCCAACAAATAATCATTATGAACGAAAACAACAGTCAGCATGGCTCCGGGAATGAGAATCACTTCGGGGATATGTTCCGGTTTACAAAAAACGGCAGGCCGCAGAGCACGACTGTTCTGATGACGTTTTCCTACAGTCTTCTGTTTCTGGCCATTTATATGCTTTCCTTTTTCCTCCTGGTTCCTCCCGTGCACCGGCTTTTCTCCCCGGGGCCTGAATGGCTGTCTGCTCTGATGGAGTCGCTTCTGCCCTCCATCGCCGGAGCAGTTGTCTGCTCCCTCCCGCTTCTCTTCGTACGGGAAAAGCAGTACGTGCCGATGTCCTATGCCTGGCTTCTCGGATATATGGTTCTTTTACTGATTGCCATGCTGGTGGGTCTACGGCAGGAGCAGGAAGCACTCCTTCTGTTTTTGCGTCTTTTCATCATGATGGTCCCGTGTCCGCTGCTGTTCGGGTGGACCCTGGCAGTATTTCTTTACAGGAAACTCCGAAACAAGCCGTTTCCGCCCGGATAAACAGACGGATAAGAGGGGAAACTTCAAACCATGATCAATACAGTGCTTTTTGATATGGGCGGTACCCTTGAAAATATTCTGATCGACGAAGACAGCAAAGTTGCAGCCGTGAAGGATGTCACAAGGATTTTAAGAAGCCACGGAATTTCCGTAAGCGATGATATCCAGGATCTCCGGAAAAAGCTGGATGCAGGATGGGAACGGTATAATGCTTACCGTGACGTACACTTCCGCGAACTGAAACCCGAAGAAATCTGGGGCGATTATATTCTGACCGATCTCGGTCTGGATTTCAAAACCGTGGAACCGTTCGCCGAGGAACTGGCCCACTCCTGGGAGATCACCTACTACAAGCGGAGCCTCCGGGAAGGTGTTCCTGAAATGCTGGAAGGCCTTAAGAAACTGGGGTACAAGCTGGGCATCATCAGCAATACCGCAAGCCTGTTCCAGGTCTTCCGGGTTCTGGAAAACTACGGGATCCGCGACTATTTCTGCGATGTGACGCTTTCCTCTGTCACAGGCTACCGCAAGCCGCATCCCAATATTTTCTTCGTTTCGCTGAATCAGATACAGTCAAAAGCCTCCGAGTGTGCCTACGTCGGAGATACCTACTCCAGGGATGTGGTCGGCCCGCAGAAAGTCGGATTCGGAATGACATTCCACATCACCTCCTTCCTGACCAGGATGAAGGATGCCGGCATCCGGAAGGATATCCGGCCGACCTGGTCGATCGAAAATATTTATGATGTCTACACCATCCTGAAGGAGCAGGCAGGAAAGTAAAAATCGAAGTACAGATCAGAGTACCTCCGGCACTCTGACTGTCTCCGTAGATTGAAAAGAATGTCCGCAGCATTTGAGGTTATCCTCTCCTGCTGCGGACATTCTTTTTTCGGTGTATACGGCTGAGAGCTTTCTCCTGCCGGATCCGTTATCTGCCGTTCTCCTTCGTTGCATCTTTCATCCAGGTCTTCCATATTTCCGGCTGACAGCCGGCTGTCGCCTGCTTCCCGTTCCGGACAACCGGTATTTTCAGCAGCTGCTGATTTTCAAATAACTTCTCTTCTCTTTCCTCCGGGACCAGATAACGGAGCAGCGAAAGCGTTTCCTGATCCTTTGCCTTCGGGTCGATCAGGTTCTCCCAGCCGCCGACTGACTTTGACACGCTTTCAAATTCTCCCCTGCTCATTGCCTTTTCCAGAAGGTCGATGTACTGGAAGCGTACATTCCGCTCCTTAAAAAACATCTGCGCCTTCTTCGTGTCGAAACTCTTTGCCTTTCCGAATATCTGGATATTCATATCGTTCTCTCCCGCTGCCGTTAAATATCCGGTATCCCGCAGACCCTCGCAGTCTGCGGGAGTTCCCCGTAAAATCTCCGGTGTTCTTCAAACGTGCTGACCTGACGGAATATCATGTTAAACTTACCTGTTCTCCGGACTCTCTGCCGTTTCAGAAGTCCCACGTCAGGCTTACCTGTTTCAAAGGTTCACAGAACCTGCCGGAGCCTAATCAGACTGTCCGTATCAGATGGTCCGCATCGGCCGCGTCGCGCAGTAAAAGCGCTACCCTGGTCGCTTCGAATCCTGCTTCCGTAAGTTCCTGTGTTTTCCCTTCCCTTACGGATTTTAAGAATTCCATGAACGGATTCAGACCCGGAAGCAGAGGGATTTCTCTTTTTGCTTCTTTTTCATCCTCCAGATATACTCTTCCGTTCACCGTTTCCAGAACCCCCGCCGTCCCCGTGAGGCGCAGCCTGTTGTCTTCATGCGTTGCTGCACCCGCAGGCCGTAAATAATCTGCCGACAGCGTGGCAAGTATATTATTTTCCATCCTGAGAATTCCGGCTGCGGATATTTCCATTTCTCCCATTCCGCGGTTTTCATCCGTCGAATGCCAGGCCATGATTTCCTTCGGGGTTCCTCCGAAATGCAGGATCCAGTCGACCGCATGAATCCCGACCCAGGGAAAAAGGCCCGTAAACATGTCGCGCCGCCGGAAAAAATCCGGTCTGGTTCCCAGCTTATAGCTTTTCTGCGCATGGATCAGTCTGATTTTTCCGATCAGGCCTCTTTTAACCGCATCATCCATGGTCAGAAACCACGGCTCATACCGGTAGGTAAGCATGATACCCAGAGGCGCACCGTTTTTTCCCCAACAGGCCTTCAGGTGATTCAGACCTTCCATCGTATTCGAAAACGGTTTCTCGGCATAGACGGCGCTTCCCTGCTCCAGGCAAAACTCCGTTATCCTGTCGTTTTGTCCGTACCGGCTGTTCACGACGGCGATATCCGGCTTTTCCTGCCGCATCATCTCCTGCCAGTCCTCATAGAAACTGCAGCGGGAATTTTCCTTCCGGCAGGCTTTCTTAAGCGTTTCCGTATTCTCCTCAGAGCAACCCGGCGCCGCGGCACAAATAACCGCATTTTTATCTTCCCGGCTTCCGTCCAGTGACACCTGGTAATGTCCCGCTGCTCCGATGACCGCGATTTTCACTTTTTTCCTCCGGCTGTTTTCTGTCAGGTTATTTTATCCCTCCGTTCACGAAGGAACGGAGGAACAACTTTTGCCCTTCATCATATGCTCTGACTCCGCATACGTCAACCGGTTTCCAGTTTTGCCTGACAGAAAATTCCGTTCCCGGATATTACTGTGCTTCCGCTCCGTACGGCATATCCGTGCTCCCGTTCGGCTTCCACGTGCCGTCTGCGGGATCTTCGGCATAGGTCGGTGCCGGCGGGAACCGGTCGTTAAAGTGATGCAGCGTTCCGCCTGTTTCAATGTCTCCCGTTGCCATGGAGCCGTCCGGACGGAAATAATAGCGATACCCGTCCGGTGCCAGAAGAAGCCCTGTCTTCATATCTCCGTTCGAAAGATCCAGATAATACCATTTGCCTTTGTACAGAAGCCACCCAGCCTTCATGTCTCCGTTCAGCGGATCCAGATAATACCACATCCCGTTCACGAACTGCCATCCGCTCCTCATAATGCCGTCGCTGCCGAAAACATACCAGTGTCCGTCCACATACGCCCACTGATTTTTTGCATAGGTCCCGTCCGCTTTTCTAAGTTGCCGCCCTGATGCGGTCTCTTCCCAGTTTCCGTCTCCATAATAGGAGGATCCCGTGATCAGCCCGTCTTCTTTTGCGGTATCCTCTTCTTCAGAGCCGTCCCGTGCAAAGACCGCCTTCACCGCAACATCCTCTCCCGGAATAGTCACAGAAGTCGCCGCGCTGTACCGGTCCTCTACCGCATCCTGCACGGAGGAATCCCATCTTTCAAAATGCATCCCGCCGTAGGGTGACGCCTGAATGGAAACTTCGCTTCCTTTCCTGTACGCGTGCTCGACGCTCGTGTCTACGGTTCCTCCGGAACCGGCGGTCATAATCAGCCTGTAAAGATCCGTGCTGTCTCCCACAAAGGTGATGCCGGTATTATCTTCGGTATTGACTTCCGGATTGCCCTCCGCCGCAACGGATGCATAAATATTCTGCGGATCGATGTCTTCCGTCATCAGATCCTTTATCCTGACCTTTAAGGCGCTGGTCATTCCGGGCTCCAGATTTTTAATCGGCTCCGAATACAGAACCGGTCCGTCATGCGTATCTGCACGCAGCGTCAGAGTTCCGTCCGCATTTACACAGGAACGGTTGGACACTTCCACCACATAATAATCCTCGTCATTGATGATCTCGACATTGTCGCTCAGCGAGAGATCCGTATACCCCAGGTTCATGGTATATGTCTGTCCGTATGACACATGTCCGACCGATTCCGAATCGCTCTCCCGATTAAGAGGTCTGGCAGATATCGTATATTCACTTACCGCATTCAGATCCGCCGGGATTTCGAACTGCGTGAGTGTAACGGTTCTTTCCTCTCCCGGCTTCAGTCCTTCCGCAAATTTCTTTTCGCAGATCTCTTCGTCATTGACGCTGATTCCATACCCGGAAACGGTCGTACTCCCGCTGTTCCGGAGAACCAGCTTCAGCGGAAGCGCTTTCCCCCTGACCATATCGCCAGCATCATATGTACAGGACAGGACATCCAGAGAACTGTTGGAAAGATGTTTATTCAGGATCAGCGCTGAGCCGACATTCTCTCCGTCGTCGTCCAGGATGTAATCGGTGTCCGTATGCAGAAGATTGATCCCGCCCTGGTCGATATAGCCGGCAAGCGATGAGGTCAGATAATCCTCACTCCTCAGCAGCGCAAAACGTCTGCTCCATCCGGAAGCCGTTTTTTCGACTGCATAAACAGAAGTCTTCCTGACATAGGCCGGATGGTCGTTATCCCCGCTGCCCGCACCGGGGCCTGCCGTAGCTGCAGCAGAAGAGGTTACCGGCGCATCATCCGTGCCCTCCCACACGATCATGGTCTTTCCGTTTCCTTCGAAGACCGTGAAATTACTTGCGGCATCGGATTCGGAAGCAATTACAGTGCCGCTTCCGGAGAGCGTTGCGGATTCCATCAGCTTTCCGTTCTGCATCCAGATGAAAGTCCCGTCCGCAAGGAACGAAGGTGAAATATCCGGAACATCATTGTCCGTCAGCCGTTTCAGACTGCTGCCGTCAAAGGAATAAAGCTCCGTATCGCTGATCTCCGAAAGATCTTTGTCCCGGTCGATGGAACAGACCGCCCTGACGCCATTTTTCGTTTTCCCGATTGCAAGATCATGGATGATGCCGGTTCCTGCCGAAGCCCTCTTTACGGTTTTACTGACGCTGTCATACAGGTTGATCTCATATTCGGACGCGGAAGATGCGGAGAAGATATTGGAAGTATCGTTTGTTACGGATATCCAGGCGACATAGGTCTTTCCGTCGCTGCGGCAGATCACCGGCTGCAGATTTACATTCCGTTCCTTTGAACCCGGGATAACCGCCGTATCCGTCACTTTCCCGGTGTTCACGTCCATCACCGCGGTATAAATGCTGCTCCCTTCCAGCGTATTTCCCAGCGTGGATTCCGTCGAGAGCTTCCGGTCCGCTTTCGCTGCGGCAATATAAATCCGGTCGCCGTCTTTACACACATCGTAATACAGTTCCGGAAGTTCCGCCACCGAAGATGATGCTGTGGAAGGCGATGCGACAGCCGGTTCCGTATATTCGGCATCACACGGCGTTGCGCTGAAGAGTCTCGTCGGATCAATTAAAATGGTATTCCCCTCCGCAGAATCTGACGAGATCTTTTCGTAGACCACTCCGACGCCGTTTTTGTTTCTGCTGTCTTCATCCCGGAAATAAAAGGCATATATGGTTCCCTTGTCTCCGGGGATCAGTCTCAGCGAATTGCCGCGCAGGGCAGTGTCGTCAAGCGTCAGATCGACATCCGTAAGATTTCCGCTGAATGCCGGAAGATTGGTGAATGCTGCCGGTGCGGTTCCGGAGAGGTTTTCATAATCGATTGCGTTCAGCGATCTCTCCATTTCGCTTCCGAGAAGATGCCCGTGATAATTTTTGGGATTTTCATACAGCACGCCCGATGCCAGATGCCAGGTCTTCTTCCCGTGGAAAAACGGCGATATATAGGCTTCGAGGAAAGCATCTACCGAATAACAGGCCAGGAAATGTTCGAAATTTTCCCACGAAACATCAATGCTGCCGGCGCCTCCGCCGCCCACGCTCAAAATTCCGTCGACTCCGATTCCGCCTCCCAGTTCCACACCGATGCTTACCCTGGGAACCGCATTTATATATAAACCATAATAACTGTTTTTCAATTCCTTCAGCCATTCTTTTGGAGCTGCCTGATCAAACTTGTCCAGGTCCCACTTTACGGCAAACTTAAGATCCACTCCGCCTGATACATCAAGACCTACCTTAAAATAGACAGGGACAACATAAATGATCGCCTGCCCCTTTATCGACCCGCTGCCCGTGACAAAAAGGTGCACATTCCCCGACAGGTCCATTGTCGCTTCTTCTATTCCGGTTTCCGGAAATGCCACTTCGCCGAACATACAGAATTCTACATTGGCCGACAGCGAACGAATGATATCCAGTCTGGTGCCGGAATTACAGTAATCTCTTATCTTATCATATTTTCTCTGTTCCGTAGCCTCCTTGATCGCTTCGTTATAATCCTGCCTTGCCGCTGCATTTGAGTATGTGGCAAGCCTTTCAAACACCTCTTTTTTTAAATTAAAGCCGATCTGCACCTTTCTGTGCTGCACGGACACAAAGAACTTCGAGGCAGTCGGGTGAAGTACTGCCTGCGGACTGAAATCAAATTCCGTCTCTCCGATTAACGGCGTGTCCTCCCCTGTTTTAAATTTTAAGCTGCCAAACTCCCACGTCGCGCCGCTTGATGCCAGCATATGGGCATAGGAAGTTGCCTTTGTTATGACAACGCCGAGTTTCTGTCTGCATATAACGCTTTTCCCGTCCTGTGAAAGTTCTTCAAAATCGACATCCTCTCCCTCCCTGAAACCGTCAAGAAGGATGGGACGGTCATAGATCAGATCAATGTCATCTTCTTTTTCTTTCTTGTTGTAGGTCTGAAAACGGAACACCCCGTCCTTGCTTTCGGCAATCGTTCTGGTGCCCTGGACCAGGCGGCAGGTATTTCCCGACGCAGAGGAAGACTTTATGTTCAGCACAAGTTCTTCCGGCTGCTGATCGAGCTCTGTATTGCCTCCGGGGTTCACGCTGAAATGAATTTCTCTGTTCAGAAGATCAAATTTTTTCCCGGCGTACTCTGCCGCTGCCGAAGTAATGCTTGTCTGGTTCTGCAGAAGCGTCTCGGTAGTGACCGACCCGAATTGCCCGACAAAGGTTGTCTTATCCTGATATCCGTCCTTCATGAAAGTCACGGTACACGGACAGTCGTCCAGCTGAAATTTCCCCTGCCCGTCGGTTGTATAGGTTTTTTCCGGTGCTTCAGATACCGCACTCAGAAGCAGACCTTTCTTCGCAACTGCTTTTACCCCGGGAATCGGGACATTTTTCACATCGGTCACGCAGACTGTATGTTTCTCCGAAGACGCTACCTCATTGATAATCCAGTTCGGTTTCTGCACAGACTCATTTTCATACCAGGATGACTGTGCCTTATACACTGCGGCTTCGGAAAGCACCGGTGACATCATGCTCACCATAAGTGCGGCAATCAGTACGCCTGCCGTTTTCCTTCTGAATTCCGTTCCCCGTTTCAGTAAATTCATATCTCTCATCCCCCGCCGGCTTAAATCCGGCATCTCCGTACATACGGAAAATGACTTCCGGACCCGCTCTATCCGGCTTTTCTGTGCGGCACTGCAGTCAGACAGAAGAAGTCTGTCCGTCTCCTGCCCGATCGCGGGCCGCGGGCAAAACTCCCTGCGCAATCCTTCCCGTCCAACAAAAAAAGATATTACCAGGCAGCTGATAATATCTTTTTAACCCGCAACTGGCTGACATTTTAAAGTCCCTGTAGTTTTGTGCCGCCGACTTTCATCGACTTTACCAAGTATTCTCTTATTTTTTATTATATGCTCTTTTCCGCTGAAGACAACGGAATCCCCTGAAAAAAACTTCACTTTTTTTTCACATTTCGTGGCGATCTTTTTCACTTTAATTTCACCCCGGACGCATATTCTGTAGGCGCAGTAAGGAAATGCGGGCAGGAAATGCACCGTCATTCAACAGATATCATAAATTCAAAAAATCAATCAGAAGCGAGGTTTTAATAATATGAAAAAATCAATATCCGGTATTTTGGCAATGGCAATGGCTCTCTCCGTTGCAGCAGGATTAAACGGATGCGGCACTGCAGGGACATCGGTCACCGCAAAAACAGTAACAGCCGGAACACAGGCAGCCGCTGCCGCTCCGTCTGCATCGCAGAGCGCCGGGTCCGGCATCGTGAAAACAACGTCCGTGACCACGGGAAATTCCGGCAGCATGATCGATGCTTCCTCTCTCTTCTCCGACCGTGACCTCCAGCAGACCGCGGACACAGCCGGTGCGGTGTCCTATACCGTTTCGGACGGAAAGAATATCACGATCAGCAAGGCCGGCGTCTATATTTTAAGCGGAACCGCCAAAGACTGCACCATCACCGTGAATGCGGCAAAGCAGGACGATAAAATCCAGCTTGTCCTCGACGGTCTCAATATCACCAATACGGATTCGCCGGCCATCTATGTCGTCTCGGCCGACAAATGCTTCATCACGACCACCGCGAATGAAAGTTTCCTTACGGTCACCGGCGCCTTTAAGGCAGACGGCGACACCAACACGGATGCGGTTATTTTCTCGAAAGACGATCTGGTCTTAAACGGCGTCGGAACGCTTAAAGTTTCTTCTTCCGAAAACTGCATCACCTCCAAAGATGATTTAAAGATCACCGGAGGAACCTATCAGATCACGGCTGGAAAGAACGGCTTCGAAGGTAAGGATTCCATCTCCGTCTGCGGCGGTACCTTTGACTTAAACACCGCAAAAGACGGCTTCCACAGTGAGAACAAAGACGACAACACCAAAGGCAGCGTTTACATTTCCGGCGGTACCTTCAATATCAAAGCCGGCGACGACGGCATTCAGGGCACGACAATCACGGAGATCGACGGCGGAAATTTCACGATCAATTCCGTCGAAGGAATTGAAGGCACCTATGTTCAGATCAACAACGGAACCATCTCCATCAATGCTTCCGATGACGGCATCAACGCCGCCCAGAAGAGCACGGCATACGACATCGTGATCGAACTGAACGGCGGCAACATCACGATTGTCATGGGAAGCGGCGACACCGATGCCGTGGATGCAAACGGAACCATCTACGTGAACGGCGGCAACATCAACATCACCGGTTCCTCCTCGTTCGATTACGACAAAGCCGGTTATCTGAACGGCGGCACCGTTATCGTGAACGGTACCCAGATCACAGAAATGCCTTCCGGCATGAACGGCAGAGGCGGCGGCATGAACGGAGGAAAAAGAGGCAGGTTCTGAACGACAGGGCCGGTTCTCGCAAACGTGACTTTGTCACAGACCTTCCGTTTTCTCTTTTGTATAATAAAATCACACCATAAAGGTCAGGGCACCGCGGGTGCTCTGACCTTCTTCAATCTGAAAGGAGTATTCTTATGTCAGTCATAACCATTACCAGAGAGAATTTCGATCAGGAAGTACTTCAGAGCAAGGAAAAAGTCCTTCTGGACTTCTGGGCATCCTGGTGCGGACCGTGCCGCATGCTTTCGCCTGTGATCGACGAGATTTCCGAAGAAAACAAGAGCATCAAAACCGGCAAGGTAAATGTCGACGAACAGCCCGAGCTTGCCGCTGCTTTCCGCGTCACGAGCATTCCGACCGTCATCGTGATGGAAAACGGTAAAGTGAAAAATCAGATGGTCGGCGTCCGGCCGAAGGCACAGATCGAGGCCATGCTGAATTAAGCGGAAAGAGCTTCCAGCTTCTTCCGGTCTGACAACCCGACCTCTCCGCGGGAAAGCACCACCAGTTTCTCCGACTGAAAGTAACGGAGCATCCTGGTCACGACCTCCCTGGCCGTCCCCAGATGCGCCGCAATTTTCTCATGCGTGATGACCAAGGTGTCGCTTCCCTCCATGGCGCTCTCGGAAAGGAGGAATGAAGCAAGACGTTTGTCGATTCCCTTCCAGAGGATCTCATCGATCAGCCACATGACTTCGGAAAAGCGTTCTCCCATCAGACGGTTCGTAAAATTGGAAAGAGGCGCCGACTTCTCCATGATGCCTTTATAGACGCCTGCAGGAATGACGAAAAGTTCCGTGTCCTTTTCAGCTTCCACCGAGACCTCGAAGCTGACTCCGGACAGCATGCAGGAAGCGGAAAAAAGACAGATGTCCCTGTCCGCCAGACGATAGATGGTAATTTCCCTGCCTTCATCGGAAATAATGAATGCACGCAGCTGACCCGACCGGATGCAGAACAGGCCTTCGCATTCGCCGGAGCCGTTGTGCAGAAGCGTTCCCTTCGGCACGGTCCGTTCCGTCGCGGCGCTCATGATTTTTTCTTTCTGTTCTTTTTCCAGCTGACTCCAGACCGGAAAAAAATCTTCCACCTGCATTTGTCTCCTCCGTGAAACAATAACACATATTCAATGCAGTGCTATTATATCTTAATTTCACCGTCCTATCCATCCCGTGGACAGAATAAATTACAAGCTGAAAGGACCTCATATGAAAAAGAAAGTTGTGATCATCGGCGGCGTTGCAGGGGGAGCTTCCTGCGCCGCAAGACTGAGAAGGCTGGACGAAGAAGCCGATATTGTTCTTCTGGAACGCGGTGAATATATTTCCTATGCCAACTGCGGCCTGCCTTACCGGACCGGAAACGTCATACAGTCCCGGCAGGCTCTGCTCCTGCAGACACCGGAAACCATGCGCCGCAAATTCAATGTCGATGTCCGGGTCAGAAATGAAGTTCTGGATATTGACAGGGAAAAAAAGACCGTATCCGTAAAGAACCTGGAGACCGGGGAAATCTATCCGGAAGCCTATGACACGCTCGTGATCGCAACCGGCTCCTCTCCCGTGCGGCCCCATATTCCGGGAATCGATTCGGATAAGATCATGACGGTATGGACCGTTGCCGATACAGACAGGATCCTGTCCGTCATCCATGAACGGAAGGCAAAATCGGCCGCCGTCATCGGAGGCGGATTCATCGGCCTCGAAATGGCGGAAAACCTGAAGCACGCCGGGCTTGACGTGACGATCGTTGAAATGCTGGATCAGGTCATGGCTCCCCTCGACTTCGAGATGTCGCTTCTTCTGAACGAAAACATCCGTCAGAACGGCGTGAAGCTCTTCTTAAATAACGGCGTGGATTCCTTCCGCGATCTGGGAAGCAGCGAAGAAATCACGTTGAAGGACGGCAGCAAAATCAGCGCGGATTTTGTCATCCTTTCCATCGGCATCCGCCCGAACGGAGAACTGGCCGCGAAGGCCGGCCTGACCGTCAATGAAAGAGGCGGCATTGTCACGGACAGTCATTTAAAGACTTCCGATCCCGATATCTATGCCGTCGGCGATGTGATCGAAGTCGAAGACTATATATTCCGGAACCGTACCATGATTCCGCTCGCAGGGCCCGCCAACAAGCAGGGCCGGATAGCCGCCGACAACATAGTCGGCTTCGACAAGGCCTATGACGGAACCCTGGGAAGCTCCGTTGCCAAAGTGTTCGACATGACGGCGGCCTCCACCGGCGCCGGTGAAAAGGTCCTGAAAAAACGCGGGCTGATGCGGGGAAAGGATTATGAATCCGTGACCATCATGCAGAACTCGCATGCCGGTTACTATCCGGGAGCGGTTCCCATGACGTTAAAGCTTCTCTTCTCCATGGACGGAAAGAAAATCTACGGTGCGCAGATCGTAGGTTCCGAGGGCGTGGACAAACGGATCGATACCATTTCCGCCGTACTCCGCTTAAACGGCGGAGTACACGATCTTGAGACGCTGGAACTTTCCTACGCTCCGCCCTATTCCTCCGCCAAGGATCCGGTCAACATGGCCGGTTTCACCGCTGCAAACGTACTGGACGGTCTGGTGAAATTTGCGCCGTGGGATGTTGACAGGACGGACACGGAGGCCGTTCTCCTAGACGTCCGAGAAAGTGCAGAGGTCACGGCATATTCCATTCCGCGGGCAAAGCATATTCCGCTCGGCGAACTCCGCTCCCGCCTGACAGAGCTGGACCCGGAGAAGGAAATCGTCACCTTCTGCGCAATCGGCGTCCGCGCCTATAACGCGGCCCGCATTCTGATGAACCATGGTTTCACAAAGGTTTCCGTCTATCCGGGCGGCGCAAGATTTTTCCGTTCCACCCATGCCCCGGAAAAAGAAGAAATGATTTTTTCTGACAGGACGTCCGGAACCGTTTCGGACAGCGGCATCCCGAAGGAAACCCCGGCTGCTTCCGCTTCCATCCGTTTAAACTGCAGCGGCATGCAGTGTCCCGGGCCGATCATGAAGGTCTTTGAATCAATCGGGAAAATGAAGGACGGGGAAATTCTGGAGGTCTCCGCTTCCGACCCGGGCTTTACCGCCGATATCGCCTCCTGGTGCAGAAGAACGGGGAACTCTCTTCTCTCAAACGAAAAACACGGAACCGACTATGTGGCATATGTAAAGAAAGGAACCGGCGCTTCGCCTTCCGTTTCGCCTTCCGTTCCGGGCCTGACGCCGAAGCCGTCCGCGGCTGCCCCGGAAGGAAAAACCATCATCGTGTTTTCCGGCGATCTGGATAAGGTTCTCGCCGGATTCATCATTGCCAACGGCGCCGCCGCAATGGGAAGGCCCGTTACCATGTTCTTCACCTTCTGGGGACTGACCGCACTTCGCAAAGAAGCAAAACAGCCTGTGAAAAAAAGCTTCCTGGAATCCATGTTCGGAAGCATGCTGCCGCGGGGCACGAAGAAGCTTTCTCTGTCCAGGATGAACATGGGCGGCATGGGTACCGCCATGATGAAAAAAATCATGAAGGATAAGAATGTGGATTCCCTTGAAACGCTGATGAAAAAAGCCATGGCAAACGGCGTGAAGATCATAGCCTGCACCATGAGCATGGATGTAATGGGGATCCGGAAGGAAGAACTGATCGACGGCGTGGAACTGGGCGGCGTCGGCGCCTACCTCGGCGACGCCGAAGAGTCCGATGTCAATCTCTTTATCTGATTGAAAAAGCAGCAAAGCTTTCGGAACCGTTCCTGCCCCGCCGGGGAAACGACAAAAGGTTCTGTCTTTATCCCGTCAAAGCCGCTTTCGCTTTGACGGGATAAAAACATGATAAGGGGTGCGGGCAAAAAAACGGACACGATAAAAGCTGAAAGGAAGCGGAGATATTTTATACACAGGAACAGAAGGACCATGCGTTCGAGTTATTTGACGGGACGCAATCAATAACAAAGGTAATCCAGGTTTTAGGCATGTTTTTTTACTGAGGCTGCTTGCCGATGTAGGCGAGGATCCCGCCGTCTACGTAAAGGATATGTCCGTTTACGAAGTTCGAGGCATCGCTTGCAAGGAAGACTGCCGGGCCTGCAAGATCGGAAGCATCGCCCCAGCGTGCCGCAGGGGTCTTCGTAACGATGAAGGAATCGAACGGATGACGGGATCCGTCGGGCTGGCGCTCTCTTAACGGAGCTGTCTGCGGAGTCGCGATGTACCCGGGCCCTATGCCGTTGCACTGAATGTTATATTCGCCGTACTCGGAGCAGATATTCCGGGTGAGCATCTTGAGACCGCCCTTTGCCGCAGCATATGCGGAAACCGTTTCTCTTCCGAGTTCGCTCATCATGGAGCAGATGTTTATGATCTTTCCGTGTCCGGCCTTGATCATGTAGGGAATGACTGCCTTGGAAACGATAAACGGTGCGTTTAAGTCGACGTCGATGACCTGACGGAATTCGGAAGCCTTCATTTCGATCATCGGGATCCGCTTGATGATGCCGGCATTGTTCACGAGGATATCGATGTTGCCGACTTCCTTTTCAACCTTCCCGATAAATTCATTGACCTGTTCTTCATTGGTGACATCGCATACATATCCGTGCGCATTGATGCCGCTCTCTTTATAGGACGCGATGCCTTTGTCGACCAGTTCCTGCCTGATGTCGTTGAAGACGATCGTTGCGCCTGCTGCCGACATTCCCTTGGCGATTGCCATTCCGATGCCGTAGGAAGCCCCGGTGATCAGCGCTACTTTTCCTTCCAGTGAAAACTTACTCATGAATTCGTTCATAGTTCCGCTCCTTTTTGTGATGTTGTTATTTCAGGCTTTTCAGATATTCGGCGATTTCCGGTACCTGGCAGTCCGGATAGAAGAGCTCTGCAAATTTTTCTCCGGAAACGACCTGCTTAAATGGTTATCTTATTGATATTTATGATTTCATCTTCTTATCCCTTCACACCGCCAGCACTGATTCCCTCAACAAACGAATCCTGTGCCAGGAAAAAAACAATTAATGATGGAATGATAGAAATCAGAGATACTGCAAGTATTCTATTCCATTCAAAACCAGTGTCTGCATCCATAGACATTTTCACAAATATCGATGCAGGATATCTTGCAGGCGTATTAACATAAAGGAGCGGACCCATAAAATCATTTGATGACCACATAAATTGGAAAAGTGCACAAGATACAACTGCAGGTTTTAACATAGGGACTATAACATACCACAAAGTTTTTAATGAATTACACCCATCAATTCTTGAAGCCTCTTCCAGTTCACGTGGGATATCATGCATAAACTGAACCAGCATGAATACAAAATACGTATCTGTCGCAAATAAAGAAGGAATTATTAAAGCAAGATAATACGGAGAGTCTATCCACTTAAATTGATTGTACATAATAAATTGCGGAACGTTTAAAACAACCTGAGGTAAAAACAATGTCGACATCAGTATTGCAAATAAAATTCTATTTCCTTTGAAATGAAATCTTGAAAATCCATAAGCAGTTAATACTGCAGAAATTATGGTGAATATTACTTTTGGAATAACAACTTTAAATGTATTTATCATTGCTTTTAAAATATCAATATCCCCACCATAGCCTTGAAATGCTTTTTGAAATCCACTTAATGTTGGGTTCTTTGGAATAATTCCTATACTGGTGAAAATTTCCGTATTAGTTTTAAAAGCAGCACCAATCATCCAAAGGAGAGGATAAACCATGACAATTCCCACGACTATCAATACTATATAGCGGAATATTGTATTAATATAGTTTTTGACATTTTTGGTCATATCTTCTACCTCGTTTCATCATCTGAATAAAAGACCCATTTTTTCTCACTTATAAATGCCAGTACGGTAAATGTCATGATAATTATAAATAAAATCCATGCCTGTGCACTGGCTAATCCCATTTCATAGCTCTTAAATGCATTGTTATAGATAAGAAGTGAAATCAAAGTCGTCGATTCTCTGGGGCCGCCTTGCGTAATAATATATGGTCCGTTAAATTCCTGAAACGCCTGACAGAGTTGTGTCACAAGATTATAGAATATAACCGGAGTAATCAGGGGAACCGTAATATTAAAAAACTGTTTCCATTTTCCTGCACCATCGATAGATGCCGCTTCATATAAATCTTTTGGAACACCCTTGAGGGCAGCAAGAAAGATTACCATAGCCGAACCGAATTGCCATATACGAAGTAGACAAATAACAAATAATGCATTCGTACGACTCGATAACCAGCTTTGCTGTTGAATTCCCATGTATCCCAACAGAGTATTTACTATACCGTCATCCTTAAATATTGCTTTCCACAAAACGGCAATTGCTACTGAACCTCCCAGAATAGACGGAATATAATATGCAGTACGGAAGAAATTGACACCTTTAATTTTGAAATTGAGTATATAGGCTATAAATAAAGCAACTATCAATTTCAGTGGGACTGTCATAAATGCATATTTAAAAGTTACTGCATATGAATTCATGATTTTTTTTGTCTCGAATATTTTTTTATAATTCATTAAGCCAAAAGAGCTGAAACCTTTAAAGAGATTATAGTTGGTAAAGCTATAAAACAGAGAAGATGCAAAGGGATATGCTTTAAATATCAGGAACCCGATTATCCAGGGTAATATATAAAACCATCCAATATTCTCATGCGAACATTTACGATATTTACGTTTCTTCATACAAAGTATGTTCCTCCTCAAATATTAAGATGTTTCGATAAAAAATCAGGAGGAATCATCCTCTCGAATCATCCTCCTGATCCAGTTCGGATACAATTTTATTTATTACTATCCTGTACCTCAGTAATACCGTTCACTAATTTCTTTGCAAGTTCTTTTGCATCTGCATTGTCATAGCTCAAATCATCAAAGACTTCAAAATAAAGACCGGTATTGTCTTTCAGTTTGGTATCTTCGAAATATGGATCAAGTGCAAAGCCAGCGTTTTCTACAGCAGCGACATTGCTCTTATAAGTTAAGTCTGTAAGTTTACCTGCTGATTCCAGATGCTTGCGTGCATTCTCATTTGATACAACGCCTCTTTCAAGTCCTAAAATATCAACCGCTTCATTATCGTTTAAAAGATAATTAATAAGCATGGCCGCTTCTTTTGGATGTTTGCTGTTTTTGCTTACTGCAAATGCCATGGAAATTTTAACTGTGGCTACTTTCGTTTTTCCATAATCATATGGATAAGATCCCATAACCATTTCCTGTTTATCCGCAAGGGCATTCGCAAATCTGGCCTGTGCAGAATCCCATTCATAAAAGCCGGCATATTTTCCATTGATCCAGTTTGGATTTTTATCCATCGTATCCGCACCATCTCCTGCAAGTTTTTTCTGGCTGGGATAAACATGGTTATCCTCTAACATGCGGATAAATTTAATGCCTTCAGCGACTTCATCTTCGGTAAAGTTTACTTTTTGGTTTACAATCCACTGTTTATTATATTTTTGCTGTAGATAATAAACCATAATCAGCATTTGCTCATAAGGGGTTAATGCCATTGGATAATAATCATCCCCCAGTTTTTCTTTAAATATTTTGCCTGCCTTTATCATATCATCAAAGGACGAAGGAACCGCAATTCCGGCTTTTTCAAATGTAGTCTTATTCCAGTAAAATACCTTTCCCGTGGATGACACTGGAATTCCCTGTAATTTCCCATTCAGTGTCATCTGATCAAGTAATGTCTGCGGGTATTGTTTAAGATCAATAACATCATTGTATTTATTCAAATCAACAAAGCCGTTTCCATCCTTGGAAAACTGATATATCCAGTTCCAGTTGATTTGCATGACATCAGGCTCACTTTTTCCAGCGATCTGTACTGCAAGCTGATCAAGCCATCCGCCCCATGCACCATATTGTGATTCTACTTTGATATTCGGATATTTCTTTTCAAATGCCTCAATTGCTTTAAGAGTTGCGTTATGTCTTGAATCTCCGCCCCACCAGCTAAATCTCAAGGTAACTTTATCTCCTGTTGTTCCTTGTGTTGTTTTAGTATCAGCTGCCTTTGTTGTCGAACTAGCTTTACCAGCTGTTGTTCCTGCGCTGCTTGTAGCTGTCGCGGCGGTTTTTGTCGTTACAGCAGCTATTGTAGTCGCACCACCGTTAGCATTTCCACATCCTGCAAGACCTGCTACCATAACAGCACATAATATCATTGAAAATACTTTTTTTCCGCACTTTCTCATATTATTTCTCTCCTCCTTTTAAAGCCTCGGTCAGTGCCATAATACATAAAGATTGTCCATATGCCATCGGTGCCGTCATAATTCCTTTGTAATGTTCTTTATTTCTTCCCACGGGTGTTCCGGCTGATACGCCTTGTACAGTTCCATCTTTGTCAATTTTCTTCAAAATGCCATGTATCGCTGATTCTGCAAAAGTCTGATACTGATTTGATAGAATTCCAAGATGAATGCCTCTTAATAACCCATAAGCAATTCCTGCAGATCCGGATGTTTCTTCATAACTCTCGGGGTCATCAAGTACTGTATGCCACAGACCAGTATTACTTTGTAACTTACATAACTTATCAATCTGCGCTTTAAACGTATCAATGAGAATTTCTTTAACTGCAGGATTTAAGCATCCGCCCATAATTGAAATAAAATCCATGACAGATGCTGTATACCAGCAATTTCCCCGGCACCAAAATGTATTGCTAAAATTGTTGTTTTCTTTAAAAGTCCACGCATGATAGAACAAACCGGATTTATTATCATAGAGATACTTCAGCATTATGAGATATTGATGTGTTGCTTCATTTTGATAGTCAGAATTATTTGTATAAACTCCCCATTTAGCCAGAAACAGAACCGACATGAAAAGCGTGTCAATCCATATCTGGTCTTCATTCATGTTAAGCGTGCCTTTTGATGCATCTTTTGTTGTCGTATGCTGAAAACCATTTTCTTTTGTTCGCGGCATATCATACATGATCCAGCCGGCCCACTCATCACATATCTTATAATACTGTTCTTTTTCCTCCGCCATATCAGCAAGAGTCAAAAGCGGACATGTCGTATTGATATTTCTTATAGGGAGTCCTTCTTCAATCCGTTGATTGAACCAATTGCGACAATATTGGATTAATTCCAGATTCTCATTGATTTTGTAAAGATTCATCATTCCATATAAACCAATTCCCTGCGGCCAGTCCCATGCTTCCATACCAAAATCTCTTGGGAAAGCACCAATTACTGTGTTACTGCTATTCTGGATTTTAAGAAGCTCCGCTTCTTTTTCCGGTCTTTGCAAATGCTGAAGACGATATGTAACAGATTTTAGCGCTTGTTCTATGGCTTGTTTATCCATATATCACTTTAAATTTTCTCCCCCTTTTTAATTTCTGTGAGTTCACATCCTTCCTTATTCAGTTCCACGCCAAACCCTGGCGTATCTTTGATTTTCAATTTTCCATTAACAGGCATAGGCTCATCTTTAATTAATGGATAATACTGAGAAACGACTTTATCTGCATCGGGGCTCATAATAATGCACTCGGTAAACGGACTGTTAACTTTGGAAATAACATAATGGTGACTGTATATACCGCTTCCATGAGGAACTACCATTTTCCCATAGCTTTCTGCCATATTCCCTATTTTTATAAGTTCCGTCATACCGCCGCACCAGCCAACATCCGGCTGAAGCAAATCAAGATCGCAGAATTCCATAAGCATCCGAAAACCATATCTTGTTGCTTCATGTTCGCCGCCTGATACCATTATCGTATTACCGGCAGCTTTTTTCAGATCCCTGTATGACCAGTAGTCATCGGGATTAAAGCATTCCTCAACCCATTTGAATCCAAGCTTTTCTGATTCATGCATCAGCCTTTTGGCATATGGTAAATCTAAAGCCATCCAGCAGTCCCACATGAGCATAAAGTCATTTCCGACCGCTGCCCGCATTTTTTCTGCGAGTTCCATATTTTTTCTGAAACCTTCTTCACCATCTGCCGGTCCATAGACTAACGGTATCTTTCCTCCGATAAATCCCAGTTTCTCAGCAAGGTCCGGTCTCGGGCCTGTAGCATAAAAAGACAGTTCTTCCCTGACTTTCCCGCCTAACATTGCATATACTGGCTCCTGTCTTAGTCTTCCAAGCAAATCCCATAAAGCCAAATCAACTGCAGAAATGGCATTCATGACAATTCCTTTTCGTCCATAATATAAAGAGCCTTTGTACATCTGATCCCAGATTTGTTCAATATTTTCTACCGGTTGTCCGATAGCAAAACGATCCAGATGATTCATAATCAACCATGCTGCCGGATAACCTCCGGTTGATATTCCAAACCCTACTGTTCCATCATCCGCTTCTGCTTCGACTACAAGTGTTTTAAGAGCATTTATGCCAAAACTGCTTCTTGTGGCTTTATACTTCGGATAAATGCTCATAGGTGTTGCGATTTGCTTCACGATCCAGTGGTCTTTTTTCTGATCATGGTAATCAGCACCACCACCCTCTACTACATAAGCCCTGATTGCTGAGATCTTTTTACCGATTATTCCCATGTTAGTCTCCTTATATAGTTAATTTATTTAATATTTCATGTATTTTATTTTTCTTAGCATCATCCAGTGATAAACCAGGTAAAATCTCCTTACCTTCATGACCGAGAACTTGTTGATAGACTGCTTCTTTTACAGCCAATAACAATGGTGTTGAATATTGATATACCTGAGCTGCCGTGCACATTTTTTCATAGCATAATTTCATTTCCTTTTCATTCCCCTTCAAAGAAGAATTGATTAGTTTTACAGAATATTGCGGAGCAAAATTACTGGTTGCGTTGATCAATCCGTCCGCACCTTCTTTAATTATTTCAAATGCCTGTGATTCATATGCGCAAAAAACGCTGAATTCGGGTTTCTCTTTTTTTATTTCTAACATCAATCTCAAATGTTCGATTTCCGGTACTGTATCTTTTATTCCCAGTATATGTTTACCGGTTATGACCAGATCCTTGACCAAGGCTGGACTCATATCAAAACCTGTTAATGTCGGAAAATTATATATAAGTACAGGAATCTTCGCACATTCATCTATTTCCCGATAATATGCTTTAATATTTTCTTCCGCGTAAATGCTAAAATACGGAGCAATGGCAAGAACTGCATCGGCCCCTGCATCTTGTGCCACACTTAGCATGGTTTTAGTATTCTCGAGACACGTATCTCCGATTCCGATCAATACTTTTACCCGATGATTGACATATGCAGTCATCCTCTTAATAAGCGTAATCTTTTGCTCCAATGTCATCACGGAAAATTCACCTGATGTTCCAAGATAGGCTATTCCACTTACTCCATTTTTAATCAAATAATCTGTGTGGCGTTCCATATCGCTATAGTTAATCTGATCATTCAAGTCAAAGATTGTAATTGCCGGTGGATACACTCCTTTTAAAATTCCCATAATTTCTCCCATTTCTTTCTTTATCATGTACATATCCTAACTTTTCCGAAATTTCCATAGTTGCACTTTGCAGCATCTTAACAATCACTTCTCGATTTTCTTTCATCCTCTCTGTCGGACCAGATACACTTACAGCAGCTTCCATTTCTCCGTTACTGTTATATACTGGAGCTGCAGCACACCATAATCCAACTTCGATTTCTTCATTATCAATAGCATATCCCTGTTTTTTAAATGTCCTGATTTGATTTAATAATTCCTTTTTATCTGTTATCGTATGCTGGGTATACGGAACAAAATTTATATGTTCAAGTATTTTTTCTCTTTGTTGTTCGGGCATAAAAGTGAGAAACGCTTTTCCCAATCCGGTGCAATAAATAGGTTTTCTTCCCCCAAGACGGGCATTGGTCGAAATGGAACGATAATTATCTATTTTTGCAATATATACAATATCTGAATCCGACAGGACAGCCATAAAAACAGTTTCTTTTAAAACTTCCATTAAGCGTTTTAAAACCGGATCTGCGATTTTACTTAAATCAAGGTACGAAGAAGCATACGCGCCAAGTTGAATTAATTTAGCCCCAAGGCCGTAACGTTTATTTGAATTTTCAAGTAAATATCCTTCATCAGAAAGTGTTTTAACCAAATTAAACGTACTGCTTGCAGCATATCCTAATTTATCGCCTATCTCTTTTGACGTCAGTCCGTCAGGATAATCTTTCAATAGTTCAAAAATTTCCAATACTCTTTCTGCTGATTTTACTCCCATTTTAATTTTCCTTTCACATACATGAATTAAATTCTCGTTTCTGCTTTTAAAAATAACACTGATATGTCTCTAAAGCAAGATTCACAGTGTTGATTCACATATGTGAATAGTATTCTTATTTATGAAATCATTATTTAAATTAACACATTAAATTTCCAATGTCAATATTTAACCTGAATTATTCATGAAAATAGTTACCGGCGCTCTCGCGCCTTATTGCTACTGATGTTTTTAACTTTTTTTCATTCACCTAAAAAGTGAATAGAAATAGGACTCCAGCTTTGCTAAAATGAAGTCACCACAACAGCACCAAGCAAAGGAGAAGCCCTATGCCATACAGTGTAAAAGAACTTCAGTTGGAAAGCAATAAGCAAATTAAAATAAATTTTGAAGGTGGTGACCTGTCATCCGATGCCGGCCTTCTCCTCGTAAAGGAATTCTGTGAGAAGATCGGTTTGGAACCTATCCTGAAACTGTTCTTCAAAACCAATGATACCAGCTTATTCCGTTACCACCTGGATGATGAGAACCTTCGTCAGAAGCTATATCAGATCATTGCCGGATATTTTTCCGACGATGATTCCGACGAACTGACAACTGACCCGGTTATGAAAGCGGTCTTGAATAAGAGCTTTCTTGCCTCCCAGCCGACCATGTCCAGATTTACGGGCCGTCTGGATGAAGATACCATGAGACAGTTCGAACGGATCAACACACTTCTCCGCAAAAAGATCTATCAGATTAGGCGTCCGGAGTTCGTGCTTCTGGATCTGGACTCCACGCTTCTTAATACCTACGGAAAGCAGGAAGGCGAAGGCTTCAACTACCATTATGACGCACACGGCTATCATCCGCTTCTCTGCTATGACGGCATAACCGGTGACCTGCTGAAAATTGAACTGCGCAACGGCACTGATTATTCCTCTACCGGTGTGGAGAAATTTCTGCAGCCATTACTGGATGAATATCTGACAGCTTATCCGGACATCAAACTTTTTCTCCGGGGAGACAGCGGTTTTGCCACGCCTGGCCTTTATACGCAGGCAGAAACCAATGGCTGCACCTACGCAATCAGGCTTAAAATAAATCAGAGTCTTTTAGGGCTTGCCTCCTTCCTTACGGATGAACTGGATCTTGCAACAGTTAAAAATAAAGTTGATTACGCGGTCAGGTACGGTGAATTTATGTATAAGGCTGCTGCCTGGCCGTATCCGAGAAGAGTGGTCTGCAAGGTGGAAAAGCCGCAGAACCAGCTCACGTATCTTTATACCTTTGTGGTGACCAATCTTGACCTTCCTGCGGAGCAGGCTGTTGATTTTTACTGCAACCGCGGAAAGATGGAGAACTTTATAAAGGAAAGCAAAAACGGTTTTGATTTCAGTTCTGTATGCAGCCGCAGCAAAATGGTAAATGCGAACCGTCTGCAGATCCACGCACTTGCCTATAACATTTTCAACTGGTTCCGCAGACTGGTCCTTCCAAAGACAATGCGGAAGCTCCGGGTGGATACCATACGCTTAAAGCTGATGAAGATTGCGGCAAAAGCGGTTTATAAAGCACGGTATCTGATCTTCCGGCTCTGCAGCAGTTGTCCTTATAAAACAGAGTTCTTTGAAACACTGCAGAACATACGGAATCTGACCGCAAAACTCGAATAGCAAACGGCAGTACATTGACAGCTTAGCAGGAATGGATATGTGCTGAAGGGGGTAGTCTACCCTTTTGCGGGTCAACAGTTTCAAGACTCTCTCCTGTCCGGCTGAGGTAACAATCATGGAAGGCAAAATCCTTACAATCAAACCTTCATGAATAATTCAGGCTAAATAATGTCAGCTCAGCAGGTCGGTTTTAAGCAATAACCGTCTCTTTGCCAAAGTTGTTTCCAAAATCCACACTGATAATTTTGCGAATTTCGATCCTGTACCTTGAAAATATCCGTTCCAGTTTTTGGCGCAAAAAGGCTTTCGCCAGTTTGCTTAAGTTCATTGCCAGAATCGACAATGCGATCGCTCCACGGGTCGTTACTTCGAGCTTCGTTCTGATCAGCCCAAGTCCGAAGCTTCTCTTCGAGAGACTGAATGCCCGTTCTACTTCCACTCGGTCTGCATTGTCAATGTACTCAAGTTTACGGTCCGGATGCATTCCCTTTTTCGGTCTCCCCAGTGCCGGTCCTG
>Ga0183095_10997_pt1 | contig 38727 bp, 50 predicted proteins | sample BioMet4_FD_130346 | JGI IMG/M metagenome (GOLD analysis project Ga0183095, IMG submission 130346) | Microbial communities from bioreactor (seeded with sewage sludge) at LBNL, California, USA - Biofuel metagenome 4 (v2) (version 3) | ecosystem: Engineered > Bioreactor > Anaerobic > Unclassified ...
TCGCTTCGGCCATCTATACCAACAGCAGCTATCTCAGCCGCGTATTCCGCGAGGAGATGGGTGAAACGGTCACGGACTATATCTGGCACCGGCGCATGGAAAAGGGGAAGGAGCTGTTTGCCTCCACCGACAGGCGTGTGTATGAAGTGGCGACCCGTGTGGGCATCCCCGACGCCCATTATTTCGGGCAATGCTTCAAAAAGTACACCGGCGTCACGGTACGCGAGTACCGGCGGACCCACCGTCCCGGAGAGAAGGAAAAAGACGGCGGCAGAGAAGAGTGAAACCATGTCCGGCGGGAGTGCCTGGCACTGAAAAAGAAACTATTCCGGGTAAAAATCAACCCCAAAAGAGTAAAAATTTTGAATTCAGTTCCGCCGACCGCCGCGCTACACTAAAATCACCCTGTTGGGAAGGCTTTGCAGGCATCAGACCCTTGTAAAGCTGTTTTGTTGAAGAGCGCGTGAAATGTCAGACAGGAGCGCGCTTTCAAAATATGTGGTAATAGGAGGTCAGAATATGAGCATGTTTTATCTGCCCCAGGAGGCCCTGCAGGCCATCGATCAGAAGATGGAGCATCTCACCGAAAACGGTGCGGTTGCTTCCACGGAGCATAGCGGTGAGATGAACTTCAGCGGCTGCGCTTCCGGCTATTGCATGGCTTGGGATTAAGTCAGCAAACAGCGGCGGCCGGGCAGAGGTCTTGACGGCCTTTTACCCGGCCGCCGTATGCTGTATCAAACGACACGACAGGAGAAACGATCATGAGAAAAAATCTGGACCTCTTTATGAACAAGCCCCACACAAAGATCATTATTCTGACGCTGACCAATCAGTGCAATCTGGCGTGTACCTACTGCTACGAACATAACAAGGAACCCAAAGCCATGTCGCTGGAAACGGCGCTTTCCATCGTGGAGCGTGAGATGACGATGGAGGACGGCTCCGATTTTGTGTGCATCTACTATTTCGGCGGCGAGCCGTATCTGGCCTTCGACAAGATCCGGCAGATCCACGCCTTTTTGAAAAGCCGGACGTGGAAAAAGGGCTGGTACGGCTTTACTACCACCAACGGAACGCTGGTGCACGGCGACGTGCAGCAGTGGCTGCTGGACAACTTCGACACCATGGAGGTCTACCTCAGCATCGACGGCAGCCGGGAGATGCACAACCGCAACCGCTCCAATTCCTACGACCTGATCGACACCGGCTTTTTCCTGCGGCACTTCCCCTTCGCCAAGATGACGGTATCCCTGGAAACGCTGCCCCATCTGGCCGACGGCGTTATCGCGCTGCACGAGATGGGCTTTGAGGTGTCCTCCAATCTGGGCCACGGCGTTCCCTGGACGGAGGATTGCCCCGTGATTCTGGCCCAGCAGCTGCAAAAACTGACAGACTATTATCTGGCTCATCCCGAACTGACGCCCTCCACCATCCTGCGTCTGGGCATCCAGGACCTGACGCCCGGCACCAAAACGCCCAGGCGTTTTTGCGGCGTGGGCCCGATGATGCGCTCCTACGATACGGACGGCTCCGCCTACCCCTGCCATGCCTTCGCTCCTTTGTGTCTTGGCAAGGAAAAGGCCGAAGCAGCAAAGAAGCTGGACTTCTCCTGTGCGCTGTGTCTGGAGGAGTTGGACGAAAAGTGCCGCAGCTGTCCCGTGGTGGGGATGTGTCCCACCTGCTACGGCATCAATTTCGGAATGTACGACAATATCTACCACGTTTCCGACGCTCACTGCCGGATGATGAAGGTGCAGTTTCTGGCCAACGCCATGTTCCGCTACCGGCTCTATCAGCTGGGGCGGCTGAAGGATTTAACCCCCGACAAGGAACTGCGGCTCCTGCGCAACATTCGGGCCGTACAGACGCTGCAGCTGTGAGCGCCGCGGAAGAAAGGAAACCGGTTATGGAGGATATCATCCGGCGGTTTGAACCGCTGTGGGACGTCTGGCAGGTGGACAAATTTCTGGGGCAGGGCTCCTTCGGCCGCGTCTGGCAGGTCAAGACCGTACGCGGCGGGACCACGGCATATGCGGCCGTAAAAGAGGTGCGGATTCCCTTTTCCACCGGCGACCTGTACACGGCCCGGGCGGAGGGGCTGGATCCGGACGGTGCCAAAGCCTATTTTGAGGCGCTGATGAAGGAAACGCAGCGGGAGGTGGATCTCATGCGGGATCTGGCCTGCTGTGAAAACGTCGTGCAGCTGTATGACTGTCAGACGGTGCCGCTGGACGAACCGGGCGAATTCGGCTGGGTCATCCTTTTGCGCATGGAGCGTCTTGTGCCGTTCAAGAGCATACTGTGTGAAAGGAATCTGACGGTGCAGGAGATCGCCCGGCTCGGCATCGACATTGCCCGGGCGCTGGAGGCCTGCGAAGCCCACGGCATCATCCACCGGGACATCAAGCCGGACAATCTTTTCTATCAGCCGGAAAACGGCCGCTACAAGCTGGGCGATTTCGGCATCGCCCACTATCTGGAGCGCCCCACGGAGGGCAAGGGCCGCGCCGGCACGCTGACCCATATGCCGCCGGAGGTCTATCAGGGAGCGCCGTTTACGCCCGCCGCCGATCTGTACGCGCTGGGCATGGTTCTCTACCGCCTGCTCAACGACAACCGGATCCCGCTTCTGCCCCCCTATCCCACGCCTTTCACGCCCAAGGAACGGGACAGAGCCACGGTGCAGCGGCTGCGGGGCGCCGTGGTGGGCGAGCCCGCCATTGTGCGCTATGCCGCCTGCGCGCAGGCGCGGGGCGCAGGGATCGGCGCGCAGTTTGACGCGGAGAGCCGCGGTTTGGCGGACGCACTGGGCCGGATCGCCTGCCGGGCGCTGGCAGTGGATCCCCGCGACCGCTTTCCCTCTGCCGCAGCGCTGCGGGAGGCCATCGAACAGATCTGAAAACAGGGTTCCCCCTGCAATGGAACAGCGTCCGTCTTTCCCTCCCGGGAAAGACGGACGCTGTTCCATTGTGTCGTTTTGCTCTCCGGCGAGTCGGAGGCGTGATGCTTATTTCAGGCGGAAAGAAACCACACGGGAGCCGTTGTTCTCATCACCGCCGGATTCTCTGGTTTCAAACAAACCCAGGGACTGGATGAAAGGCACAAACTTCTTGGAGCCGAAGTTCCGCACATCAAAGTCCGGGAATCGGCGCATCAGGAGCTGGCCCAGCATCCCCGAAAGGATCCAGCCGCCGTCGTCGGAGTTTTCCTCCGCCAGTTCCCGCAGGGCTTTTTTGATGCTCTTGAGGTCGGAACCGTTTTTCTCCACATGCTTCTCCGGTCTTTTCTCTCCCCGGCTCTCGGCGGGCGCAACAGGCTGCAGCTTCTCGGCGGGCTGGGGCGCTTCATGCTTGGTGCCGTCGTCGTAGAGCAGATCCAGATAGGAAAATTTATTGCAGGCGGAGATAAAGGAACGGGGCGTCTTTTGTTCGCCCATGCCAAGCACATAGATCTCGGCCTCCCGCAGCCGCGAAGCAAGACGGGTAAAATCGCTGTCGGAGGAAACGATGCAAAAACCGTCCAGCCGGCCCTGATAGAGCAGATCCATGGCGTCGATGATCAGGGAGGAATCCGAAGAATTCTTCCCCGTCACATTGCTGTACTGCTGAATGGGCTGGATGGAATTGTCCAGCACCGTTGTCTTCCAGCTGCTCATGCGGGAAGACGTCCAGTCCCCGTAAATGCGCTTGTAGATCACGCTGCCCAGGTTGTTCGCCTCACTGAGAATCACGTTTACATATTTCGAGGAGATATTTTCCGCGTCGATCAACACGGCGATCTTCATCTCTTTGTCCATAACTGCCTCCGTCCGCGGGATTTCCCCACTTTATTGGTTTTAGCATACCACAATTTTGCGGCAAAAGCAAAAACTCCTCTATTTTCTGCAAAAAAGCAGCGGAACCTTCCGCCGGAGGGCTCCGCTGCGGGAACGGGCGCTATGAGAGCTTGCGGGTGAAGTTGCCGCCCACGCGGACGCCTTCCTGCACGATAAAGAACGCATTGGGGTCCATCTCCCGGACGGCAGACTGCAGCGTGTCGATCTCATACTTGGATACACACACGCACAGCACGCGCACCTCGTCGCCGGTGTAACCGCCCTGCCCTTCCCAGAAGGTGACGCCCCGCTCCAGTTCCTCCATAATAAACCGGGGCAGATCGGGATTTTTGTGCTTGGTGAAGATCATCACCTGCACCGTGATGTTCTGCTGGTGGGCGCGGTCCACGAACAGGGAGTTGAAAACGATGAAGATGACGGAGTAGATGACGGTAGGCACATCGAACAGCAGCAGACAGACCGCAAAGAGAACCGCGTTGAAGGTAATGCTGAATTTTCCCACCGTGAAGCCCTTCCCCTTCTTAAACAGGTACAGGCCCACAATATCCAATCCGCCGCCGGAACAGCCGCAGGTGAGGATAAGGCCGCCGCCGAAGCCGGCAAGAATGCCGCCCAGCAGGCAGCCGGTCAGCGGGTCCTGCACAATGGGCGCCGCGGGGGCGGTAATCAGCACCAGAAACAGGGAGCTGCTGGCGGTGCAGACAATGGTGTTAAACACGAACCGTTTGCCAAGACCCTTCCACGCCAGCCAGAAAAGAGGAATGTTCAAAATGAAATACAAAATACCGGCCAGATCGAAAGCCGTGACGGTAAAGTGACAGTAGGTGGCCAGAACGGTCCGGATCACCTGACACATACCCAGCATGCCGCCCGTATACAGCTTCTGAGGGACGATGAACAGGTTCACGGCAAGAGCATAGATCAGCGTGCCGAAAATGGCGATCAGCAGCCGGGACCATTGGTGCTGCATGGCTTTTTGAAACATAGAGTTCCCACTTCCTTTCAAATCCATATAAATCGGGGGCTAAAGGCTGTAGCGCAGGGAATGAAACAGTTTGTCCGTGGAACGGGCAAGGGTGCGTGAAACGGTGGACTTGCTCACCCCCAGTTTTCCGGCGATGACGGTGACGCTCATGCCCTGCAGGAAGTGCATCTGCAGCATCTGACGCTGCCGGTCCGTCAGTTCTTCCCGCATGGCTTTCGGCAGATTGTTGAAAAGGCGCTCCATCTGTTCACGGTTGTCGCCGCCCTGAGCGCTGCGCCACAACTGAAAACTGGCGCCGTCCCAGTTCTCATACGGTGTACTTTTCATTTTTATGATAACTCCTGTCGTAATAATGTGCAAGCAAAACGGATAATTCGTTGGCTTCCTGCAAAAGAGGGCGCAGGGCGGCCAGACGTATCTGGAGCTGCCGGACCTCATCCGGGTCCCTGGCCTCGTGCTCCGCGGCGCGCAGGGCGCGCATGCGGGCACTGATCTGCGCGGCACTGTCGCGGTATACGTCGGAGAGCTGAGTTAAATTCATTTGTATCTTCCTTTCCATGCTTCGCATATGGAATTTTTAGGGCATTCCGGTTTTTGTGGTTGACAAAGTAAGGAACTTCTGTTAATATAATTTTCGCTGGTTCCGGTGCATGTGCTGGTGTAGCTCAGCTGGTAGAGCAGCTGATTTGTAATCAGCAGGTCGGGGGTTCGAATCCGTCCACCAGCTCCAATTTCATATGGGGGATTTCCCGAGTGGCCAAAGGGGACAGACTGTAAATCTGCTGGCACCGCCTTCGGTGGTTCGAATCCACCATCCCCCACCATACTAAGTGCCCAAAAATGATATCATGCGGTGAAAGCCGCATGATATCAGGCTTTTTGGGCACTTTTTCTGTGAAAAATTGGACTGCGTTTTCAATGATGTCATTTGACCGTTTTTTGAGGGTAAGTGGATTCGAACTTTCACATTCAACCTTGCAAACACAGGAACACTTAATTTAGGAGCCCAAGCAGCATCCTTTTAGCATCCCCAAGGGGTTTTTTATCCAGTGGTTACAGATTCGAATCTCCGCAGGGTCACCATAATATCCAAACAGTTTAGATGCCATTGGCGCAAAGCCAGTGGCATCAACTGTTTCCGGGCTTTTTTAGGCCCGGATTTTTTTATTTTTCAAAAAGATGCCAAGGGCAGTTTCAGGGTGTCTGCGAGGATTTGAACCTCTTGCTTCCACGCTTTTCATCCGGCAGTCCACCAGCGCCCTTTTTGAGCGCAAAAAAGCAAGGAACACACTATTTTTGAATCGTATTTTTTCGCAAACTTTTGGGCGCCGATTGATTGGTCTTGCAGGGCCATTGGATCGGCGCCCTTTTTCATTTTAAGAGAAGAAAGTGAGGCTTGGCACTATGGAGGAAAACAAATTCAAAAAGGGCGCTGACTTTTTTGGAGAGCTGGCGCGTCGATTCCAGCGGGAACAGATTGAGTTTTCAGTCCCCGAGAACAACCGTCTCCCCATTCTTCTGAACGGGCAGGAAATTGGTGCGGTGATCCCCGATGGGTCGATGCGTATTCGTAAGGAATTTATTGATGACACGGAGGTCAGCGACCTCTGTCAGCGAACAGGCGAGATTGCGGCTGAGGTGCATGAGTACATGACGCTCATGGACAATGCTTCCCCGTTAAATGCATCCAGTCTTAGCGAGCCCTACAAACTGCTGACAGACTTCAATGGCTATGTCCTCGGCGGGATGGAAAGCAACCGCGGCGTCCAGTTCACCACATGGCAATGGACATACGACCACGACAGCCTTACCCTCGGCCATTATTTCGGCAACGGCTTTGCCGCCGCCAAGCGCGACTTTGCCTTTCGTTCCGGGCTTGTGCCGGAGGAAAAGAGGTTCACGCCGGAGCAGCTCATTGAAATCTACCGCTGCTGCGCCGACACAATGACCTCCGGAATTCCTCTCACCTTCGAGCAGGAGAAGCGGATCGACGAGATCCAGACGCAGATTACGGAAATGGTGCCTGACTACGCAGATCGATTCAAGCAGGCGCTGGAACAGGACGCACCGCCGCAGCAAACCATGTAAACAGAACAGAAGAACGATTTGGCCGCAGCTTTGACAAAATCAAAGCCGCGGCCTTTTTGCGTTTAGAGAGGAAGTCACGATGATTAATTTTGCAGAAGTCCAAGAGCCCGCCGTTTCCATGCCACGCGATGTGCAGCAAGACGACAACCCAGTCTGCACCTATTCGGAACGATGCCGGGGTTGCCCCTATCCCGCCCACGGCTTTATCTGCTGGCGCAGCGACGGCACTTGCCTGCGAACGGATATGGCAAAAAGAAATAAGCAGGAGGTATTGAAATGATCCAAGCAGTATTGTCCAATAAGCAGCATCCGGAATACGGCGTGGCAACAGTTCCATTTCCCATCGTCAAGGACGAATACGATCACATTCTTGCGCTGTTGGAGCCGCTGGGAATCGGGGATGCGGTGAAGCATGACTGCCACATTGAAGAAGTGCGCGGAGATTTCCCTGCGCTCAAGCAGATGGAGATGACCAATGCGAACCTCGACGAGCTGGACTATCTTGCCAAGCGGCTGGACAGCTTCGACGAATACGAAAAGGCACAATTTCAGGGCATGGCCTCCCGCTTGGAGCTTCATAGCGTTGAGGAGTTCATCAATCTGACCTTCTGCTGCCAGAAAGCCACGGTGATCACGGATTTCAGCGACATGGAAGCATTGGGGCGCAGGCACTTCCTGACCATGAACGGCGGCGCGGCGTCTCCGGAAGAAATGCAGGGCAAGGACTTCAGAAAAATCGCACAGGAGCTGCTGGATCAGCAGGTCGGCCGCGTCACGCACTACGGCGTGGTGTATGACAATGATTTTGAGATGACGGAGCTATATGACGGGCGGCGCTTCCCTGAATATCACTACGAGGATTGTGTCTTGGAGATGGAGATGTCCTTACGCTTTGCTCCCGTCGAAAACCCTGCCGCATACCTCTATCTTCCCATGACGCAATCCCAAATTGAGCGCGCTATGCTTCGTGCGGGCATTGACAGCTACGGAGATATGAGCCTGCAATTCATGGAAAGTAAATTACCGGATGAAATCGACGCCATACTGGATTTTGAGAATGAGAGTCTGTCCGACCTCAACGAGATGTGCCGCACCATTGAGCCGCTGAGCTCGCTGGAGTGCGCCATGCTTGGCGCGGCCGTTCTGTTGGCGCAGCCGGAGTGTGCCGCGCAGGTGCGGCAGCTTGCCGAAAACCTCGACCAGTTTGACTTTGTCCTTGGAGTCCACTCCCCGAAGGAATATGGGGAGTACATGATTAAGGAGTCTGAGCATTTCCAGTATGACGAAAATTTGGCGGAGTTTTACGACTTTGAAAAGTACGGCCGCCAGCGCGTGGAACAGGAAGGCGGCGTATTCAATCAGCGAGGCTACATCGCCTATCAGGGAACGCTGAGCCTCGACGAGCTGATGCAGGGCGACCCTATTGAAAATATGAGCCCACAGATGGGAGGGATGGAATGATTACGATTTCTTTGGCTTACGTCGGCGTGGATGAAGGATTCCGATTAAGGTTTCCCTTCTCTTCGACTGAGAACAGTAAAACACTGTTGGAGGTGCTTTACCAGAATCCGAGGGTAGATAGAATTGAGATTTCGGAGGTCAGCAGCAACGTATACAATCTTGGCGGTTATCTCAAAAATGTGGATATATGGAATCCGGATAACCGAGAGAAACTCGAAACCCTTGGGAGGACGCTCCAGACCATGGATCGGGATTCCTGTTTGAAATTTGAGGGCGTGTTGGACGCCAACAGCGTGAACGGCATTGACGATGTCCTGCGGCTGTCTGAAGCGCTGGATGAATATATTCTTCTGCCGGACGCGGGCGGGGGCAGCGCCCTCGGTAAATATCTGGTGACCCATGGCATAACGCTCTTTCCCGAAAGCGTTCAGCCCTATCTGGATTACCAGATCATCGGTGCGGAGTTTTATGCCGACCACGGCGGGGCCTTCTGCCGCGCCGGGTATGTGGTGCGAAAAGAGGAACTGCCGCAGCAATTCTTACAGAGGGGGCAGGAACAAAAAAGCGTTATGCTGCTTCGCCTCCGCGTATCCCATGGCAAGCAGCAAAATCCCATTTCCACCACGCTGACACTTCCCGCGGCCGATGAGCTGTTGGAGCACACAAGACAGCGGCTTGGCATTGAGGACTTTGCGGAAGCCGAGATCACTACGGTTGATTATATCTTCCCATACTTTGCGACCATGGTGCCGCAGGACTGCATCACCGTGGAGAGCGCCAACGCGCTGGCGCAGGCAATTGTGCAGATGAATCAGATAGACGGCGAGCTGCTGAAATATCTTGCCGCGTTGGAACTGGAGCAGCCGGATACTTTTGACAGTGCTCTGCAAATCGCAAGGAATATCAACAACTATGAGATGATTCCCGACAGCAAGGCGGACGACGGATTCCACACCCAATTCGGGCAGATCCGCCGCATGGGTGCGCCCATTGAAACGCAAGGCATGGGTGGGATGGAACTGTGCTGATAAAAATGCCGCAGACAAAATCATATCTGTCTGCGGCATGCTTTATATCCTATAACCTGATCCACAAGTGAGAATCCAGTAGGTTCGTCTCAGAGCAAAAAGGAGAAGCAAGCCTGCCAGACAAATCGGAAGTTGTCCATCAGCTATTAATGGGATAATGGAGCATCTTCTATGTGGTTTACACCCCACTTACAAAGTTCATGCAAAGCAGGCATCAATGATTTTCCTCTTTCAGAAAGATAGTATTCTACTTTCGGAGGAACTTGTGGATATTCATGTCGAACAATAAGACCATCAGCTTCTAATTCCCTTAATTGGTTGCTGAGCATTTTATGGGTAATTCCGTTAAGTGCTTTTTTAAATTCATTGTAACGCATAATATTTTTTCTCGATAGCCAAAATAAAATGTGCAATTTCCATTTTCCACCAATGAGGGATAGCGTGTATTCAAAAGGTTTTGAATTTATTTCGTATTGTGATATTTCCTTGTTCTTATTCATCTTACACTCTCCTTTTAGATAGTATCTTACTAAAAAGTGCATACTTGCATATTGTGGTATTAAGCTTATTATAAATGAGAAATAAAAATATACAAGATGAGGAGATAAGAATATGAACGAGTTCAAAGATAAAGAGTACAAAATATTTGATCTATTTAAGAATCAATGGGCTTTAGTAACTGCTGGAGATATTGAAAAATATAACGCATGTACAGTTTCATGGGGAAGTTTTGGAACTTTGTGGACAAGAGAAAACAATCCGGATGGCTCTGTTGTCACTGTGTATATTCATCCTGGTCGATATACGATTGATTTTATGAAGGAGAGTGATTTTTTTACAGTGAGTTTCTTTCCGCAAGAATATCGCAAGGCACTGGGATATATGGGGTCACACTCTGGTCGGAATGAAGATAAAGTTTTGGCTGCTGGACTTACGCCTGTTGCCATAGATAACTTTATAACATTTAAAGAAGCAAATACAACTTTTCTTTGCAGAAAGGTATACCAACACCAGTTTGCGAAAGAAGACATTGCACAAGATGTTCAAGATTACTATAAGTCAAAACCGACAGTTTATCCTGTTAACGGGAATGGTGAATGGGAACCGCATTGGGTATTTGTTGGAGAAATCAAAGGAGTCAAAGAAAAAAAGTAAATTCCAATTTATCTGCCTGTTCTCTGATTCGTCTTCGACGCCTATTGCAAAGTAAGCAGTATCTAAAACTATTCCGATTATACCATCCGCCTCCCGCATTGGCAACCAAACAAAAGGTAGCTATCTACGCCGCTCTGTGGTATGTTGTGTAGCTGTAAAATCAGAAAGGAGACGATGCCCATGAGCGTCAACGCATTCACCGAAGAATACGAATACATCGAACTATTCGGAAAACCCGGACTGTTCACAAATGCCCGCATCGACCGGGATACCGTGCCGGAGGGCTGGTACGCCTACGACCTGCGGGGCAGCGACTATGACCCCGGCGAGCCGGTGACGGTGGAGCCGAGCGTGGTGGTCAACCATGCCGGAACCATCCTGACTCACGAACCGATCTCATTCCCAAAGGAGGGCTTCAAGCGGCTGAACGGCCAGCTGGATTTCGCCGACGCCTACCACCTTTCCCTCCGAGAGTTCTGCGACGAACGCGGACTCAATTACCCCGAGGACAACCGAAAATTTACTTTGCGTCCCGCCTCTCCCGATGAGGCGGGACTTTTCTATTCTCAAGAGGAACAGGACACAGAACTCGCCACCGTAGGCCACATGCGCTTCGACCACGGTAGCGGCGGCAACGAGTTCTGGACAACGTGGTGGGAGCACAACGACAATGAGCTAAACACGCCGGAGTTCAAAGCGGAGCTTGAATCGGTTGTGGACGAGCTGCGGCGCGGCCCGCTGAAAGACCGCACTGCCATGTCCAGCTACTGCTATAGCCATGATGGGGAGCTGGACGCAGGAGCCGGTGGCAGCTATGGATATGTGGCTGAAACGGAAAACTACCGCTACTGCCTGCGCTGTTCTCCGCAGAAAGGAGACTATTCGTACATTTACATCTATGACAAGCGGCAGCAGGCGCTGAACATGGCGCAAGAAAAGCCAATCATCGGCACGGTCAGCTTCGCCAGCGGAGAAACGCTGGCTTATACCGACCCGGCCATCTTTTTGCAGGTCGTTCGGGACGAGCTGCCGTATAAGCCCACCTCCGGCTTTCAGTATCAGGTGCTGACGGACGATCCCGCCGTGCGAAAGGGTGCGGACGATATCCTCTATGACCTGTTTGGCGAGAAGAATCCGCGTCCGCTGGAAGATTACGGACTGACAAAGCAGGGGCAAGAGGCGCTTAAAAACGCGGAGAATCCAAATCTGCCACACAGCTACCGCTGGTTCGTGGTCGAGAACTTCAACTGCGACGGCGAGGTTCGGTATGACACGGATTCCCTTACGGGAGCCATCGACCGCTTCAACGGCCTTGATTGCGACAGCAAGCGCCTGTGCGTCACAAAGGATGACGTCTCCACCGTTTATCTGGCAATCGCCGAGAACGGCGAAACCCATTTGGACGAGGGCTGGCAGAGCAATCCCCGGTTTGCGGATGACAACACCATACAGGACGCGGCAGAACGGCTAAAGCTCGGTATCGCCGGGCTGGAGCCGTCCGGCCCGACGATGAATTTTGGAGGAATGTAACATGGATCAGAAATGGCTTGCTTTTCTGCGGGAGCAGTATCCCGTAGGCTCTCGCATCCGGCTTCGGGAAATGAAAGACCCGTACCGGCCTGTGGAACCGGGAACGATGGGAACCCTGACCGGAATCGACGATATCGGCACATTCCATTGCAATTGGGACAGCGGGAGTTCCCTCGGACTGGTCATCGGCGAGGACAGTTTCACCGTCCTGCCCCCGGAAACGCACCTGCTGAAGCTGTATATGCCCATGTGGGTGGAGTGCTACGAGCGCAACCGCTGGGGCGATTGCGAGAACGAGCCGACGGTGCTGAGCGGCAACGAAGCGGCGCAATATGCGGACAACATCGCCGTGGCGCTGTTGCGAGAGTTCCACCCGGAGGAAAAGGCGCGCGGCCTCATGACCTATTACGGCGAGGATGACGGCGTGGATAGCAAGGTCAAGACCTGCCGCATTACCGCAGAAGTGCGAAATAGAAAGCTCTGGGGTGTGGCAGAGTGTCAGGTCATCGGCAAGTTGACCGCCGCGGAAATGACTGCGCTTAAGCAGTATATCTCCGGGCAGTCCAGCGATGGTTTCGGCGAAGGCTTTGAGCAGCGAGAAATCAAGGTTGGAGACTGCGAGCTTTTCGCCCATCTCTGGAGCGACGATGACAGCTGGAGCATCCAAACGGAGCAGGAGCGCTTTTCTCCGAAGCTGGCGGAGGGACTGCCGGAGCTGTGCTTCTCCACGCTGAAAAGCACCGGGGAGCTCATCTGCATCAAGCGCGGCGAGAACGGCTACTACAAAAGCGACTGGAACACCGACAGTGCGGAGAAAAATCAGGAGCTGGCGGACTACAACAACGAGCGTCTGGGCGTGACCGACGCGCAGCGGCAGGCCATGGAGTGCGGGTCCATGCACGGCTGGAACGTCCCCGGCGCAGACCCGAGCACCTATGAGCAGGAATCGCCGCAGATGGGAGGAATGACCCTTGGATAAGATTATGGACGTGTACATTGCCAAAACGGACTACGCCACACCGAGTGAAGCGCACGCGAATCTTTCCCTCCCCGCTATGCCCTTTGAATTGTTTGACGCACTGGACAGGGCGCGGATACAGCAGGGCGACGAGCTGTATTTTCAGGTTGAGGAATACTACGCATTCGAGAACATGGAACCATTCATCTCCGACGCAGTCAATCTGCTGGAGCTGAATGCTTTGTGCCAGAAGCTCTCCGAGTTGAGTGAGCGGCAGAGCTCCGCCTTTGAGGGACTTCTCAAAATGGAGATCGCCAAGAAAAACGGCCCCATCGCCATCGGGAAGCTCATCGACCTTGCCAGCAGCACCGATTGCTGCCATGTGGTAGGCGAGGCGCTGAACGACTCCCAGCTCGGCAGGTTTTACGCAGATAACGGCTTTGTGCCGGAGCTGGATAATCTCCCGGACAAGGTATTTGACCTGCTGGATTTCGAGCGAATTGGACGGAAGCTGCGTCAGGGCGAGGGCGGCGTATTCGCAAACGGCGGCTATGTGGTACAGCATAGCGAGCTTGCGGAAGTCTACAAGGATATGACCTTCACCATGCAGACGCCGGACTATCAGATATTGCTGGAGGATATGCAGGGCAATCGCATTGAGCTGCCCCAGCAGAATCTTCCGGATGCGGGCGTATACGCCTGCGTCGACTGCCGAATTCCCCTGCTAATGGCGGCTACCGATGCGGCAGATATTCAAGACGTTAACGCCTTTGCCGAAACGCTCAAAGGCATGGGCGACAAGCCCATGCGGAAGTACAAGGCTGTTCTGTCTGCCTCCGGCTGTGATTCGCTGGAGGAGGCCGCCGTGCTGGCGGAGCATCTGGACGAGTATAAGTTTGATGAAAAGGTTTCCAGCTTTCGGGAGGTGGCTCTGGCTGAGATGCACTTTTTGATGAATGGAGTGGGAACTGGACTGCTGTCGCAATATGTTTGTCTCACCGATTATGGCAAAGCCGTGCTAAAAAAGGACAACGCCGTCATCACGCCATACGGCCATCTGGTGCGCGAGGATCACCAGCCGATTCAAACTCCTCTGGAACGGCAGACTCAATCGGGAATGGAGATGATGTAATGAATCCATTTGACGCGCTGATCCGTCTCCCGGCCACGCCGCAGGAAACCGCATGGCTGCAAGCTCGGATGGAAACCCTGTCGGTCAGGGAATCCCTCATCCTCAACGCGGCGGAAACCGGATATATCGGCAAAGAGCAGGGTCAGCGGTTTGCTGATATGTTTATGGGATAGAAAAAGCGCCCGCCAATGCGGACGCTTCAAAGGCTTGAACGCTATTTCACAATTTCACAGTTGTCCAAGCCATATTCAATAAAGAGCGCAACCAGTTCATTCCGACTTCTGCCGGTCTGAGCGGCAATCTCGTCCATGCGTGAGCAGAGATCCTCTTTAATCCGGATTGAAAAGGTCTTATACCCATCCTCACCCTTTGGGTTTCTCGGCGTAATGGAGAGTTTATTATTCGCCATACTATATCACCTCTAACATGATTGTATCGTTGACCGAGGTTCTGATATATGTTATAATTTATGTTAGAATTTGCAGAAGGATGACGAATATGCAGAGCAACGATTTTGAAAAGGCGTTCGGTGATTTTCTGGATCGCCGTGAATATGACCAGGCGGAGAATGCGCTGTTCGCCATGGTGCGCATTGCCTTCCTCGCCGGCTGGAAAGCCGCGGGCGGAGATCCGCCCCAGCCACAAAAGATATTTCAGATCATGCACAAGGAGAGCATCTCAGAAGACGCCATAGAAACCGATATCAAAGAATAAATAGAAACACACGCAAGGGGCCGTTTTTCCGAAAGGGACAACGGCCCCTTCTTTTTTATGCCCTTTTTCGGGAAAACGCCCCGGAAAAGGAGGCAGATATGCTCAAAAGCGAGCTTGCGGGATACATGGAGATCTTCCATTGCGGCGAGCAGTACGCGGCTGTCAGTCGGGAGCTGGAAACGGCGTTCGGCGTCAAGGGGGCGGAGCTGCGCGCCCTCATTAACACACTGCGTCGGGAGGGCGTGCCGATCTGCAGCAACGCAAAGGGTTATTTTTATGCGGAAACGGACGCGGAGCTGCTCCAGACCATCGGGCATATGTCCAGCCGCATCGCCGGGATCAGCGGCGCAATACGCGGACTGAAAAAGGCGCGCGCCCGATTTGACACAGGGCAGACAGCCCTGCCGCTGGACGGAGGTGATGACCTCTGAACAGCTTCATGAGCTGGATCGGCGGGAAGAAGGCGCTGCGGGATACCATTCTCCCCATGTTCCCGCTGTACTACGAGCGCTACATCGAGGTGTTCGGCGGCGGTGGCTGGATACTCTTTGCCAAGCCGCCCGGCAACGATTTTGAGGTCTACAACGACTTCAACGGGCTGCTGGTCAACCTCTACCGCTGCGTGCGGGATAAGCCGCGGGAGCTGACAGCAGCGCTTCAATATGTTCTGAACTCTCGTGAGGATTTCGAGCTGGTCAGGGATGCCCTTGCCCGCGACAGTCCCGCTTCGGATGTGCAGAAGGCGGCGTGGTTTTATCAGCTGATTCGATACAGCTACGCCTCCAGCCTCGACAGCTTCGGAAGCCAGCCCCACGATATGCGGGCAAACTTTCCCCTGATCGAGCAGGCGCACCGGCGCTTGGCCAAGGTGGTGGTAGAAAATAAGGATTTTGAGAAGCTCATCCGGCAGTATGACCGTCCGGTGAGCTTTTTCTATTGCGACCCGCCCTATCATGCCACCGAGAGCTACTACAAAAACGTGGGCGAAGGAGGCTTCACCGAAAAGGATCACATCCGGCTGCGGGATGCGCTGATGAAGATCGAGGGCAAATTCCTGCTCTCGTATAACGATGACGCATTCATCCGGGAGCTGTGCGACGCGCCCGGAATTCAGCTTCTGTCCACCACCCGCATCAACAATATCAAGCAGCGATACGACCCCAACAGTCAGTTCGCGGAGCTGCTCATCGGCAACTACGATCTGAGTGAGCGCGCCAGACGCGAACCCAGCCAAATGACGCTCTTTGACTACGGACGCCAAACAGAAAATGATTTTATGGAGGATTCACTATGAAAAGCAATCAGAACAACACGAAAAAATCCGATTTCAGTATGACCATTCCCTCGCAGCTTCTGGAGGACGCGGGAATTGCCGGGGCGAAGTGCGCGGAGCTGCACAGTCTCCGGCACTGCGTTGCCGTCCTTCAGGGGAAGATGACCGCGCGGGAAATGCTCGAGGCCATCGAGTCCCTCTCCAAGCTGGCGGAATTCCTGACAGTGCAGCTTGCCAAAGCCTGCGGGATCTGCGACGGCTGCGGCGCCTGCAGCGATGCGCCGGAGAGCGAGCAGGCGATCAAGGTTCCGCCCGAGCTTCTGGATGAGGCAGGCATTTCCCGCGACGCAAGACTGGAGGCTTACGTCGATCAGGACAACGGTCTGATTCTCGTCGGCTCCGCCGATTGCGATCACGACCTCTCCGATGTGCCCGACGATCTGCTTCAGGTACTGGTCGCGGCTGGCGTCTGCGTCGGCAGACTGGAGGAACATCTGGCGGAGGACGACATCGTCTATGGAGAATGATACCTATCTCTACCCCCAATCCGTCGTCTACGCCAGAGAGCAGCAGGAGCTTACGCTATGGCGGGAGAGCTGGAAAGCGAACGTGGCCTGCAAAAACGCCATTGAGGAAGCCATCCGCCGCGACTTTGACGGGATGTATCTGAAGGAGAGCTGCGCCCAAAGCGTCATTGCCGAGTTTGGCTACAAACGGGTGAACCTCGTTCTGGCCAACACGCTGCAGGAAAAGAGCGATGACGGCCGGTTTTCCCGAGGAAACAAGACGTGGGCGGAGAAAACCTTCATCCAGCCTGACCGAGAGCACAACTATACGTTTGCAGTGGATTCCCACCCCGCCGTGCTGGACGGCTTTGTGAACGAATACCGCCGTGCGGTTGAAGCCCTTGGCCTGTTCAGCGGCAATCAGTGCGAGGCGGATTCCGCCGCACTGGACTACACCGGCCGGGTACTGGTGCTGTCCACGGACATTTTGAAGGAGGAATGCTGGCGGCCGGAGGATCAGCTCTGGTACGCCCACGACGGCTTTGGCTGCGGCCCCAAGGCCAGAGGTCGCTCCATCCGCTGCACCTGCCTCGGGGACGGCGAACAGACCCGCTGGAACCGGCATGATTTCATCGGCGCGCTCAGAGACGAGTGTATGCCCGATTGGGCGCGGGAAAAGCTGACGGAGCTGACCGGGCAGGACGCGCCCGAGATCGGAGGCATGACCATGGAGTAAGGAGGTGACCGCCGTGGCAGGCATTGAACAAAGGAACGGCTGCGTCTGGTACTACGGCAACCCGGCCGGATACATTGACCGGGATTCTGCCGTTATGGACGCTATATTCCATAACGACGAACTGGAGCGCTGGCTCCAAAAAAATCATCTGTCGCCCAAGTGGACGGACGGCGTCTATGAAAGGCTCTCCAGCGGCGGCGTTCCGCTGCCTGCTGAGGAAACCGCGCCGGTGCTCTTGAAAAACTGCCGCATCTGGCAGCTCCGCCCCGGCGCGGCTGTATGGAAGGATATTGTCAGCTTCGGGAAGCCCCTGCCGGAACCGGCACTGGAGGATTACGCCGTCGTCTATGATGGGCAGCTGGACAGCAATGATTTGGAGGCGATCTATGATAAGTTCACCGAGCGCAGACCGCCCGGCTTTTCCGGGCATCCGATGTCGGTCTCCGACCTTGTGGAGCTTTACGACAGCGGCGGCAGCGCCTTTTACTATCTCGACCGCACCTGCTTCCGGCAGGTGGAGCTTTCCCAGCCGGAGCAGGGCTTTGAGATGACTATGACCCCGTGACCCAGCGCCCGGACGGGCGCTTTTTTTATGATCGCAAAAACGAAAAGGAGGAAATTTTCATGGCAAAAAATCAGGCTCAGGCAGCGGAACAGGCTTCCAAAGAGAAGACCGCGGCACAGTTGCCCGTCGACTACGACGTTCGTATCTTCGGCGCCAAGAGCAGCGGGACCCAGCGCGCCACCGCCAGCGTCAACATCAACGGCGCATTTGCGATCCGCGGCGTCAAGGTGCTGGAAAGCAGCAAGGGACTCTTTGTGGCAATGCCTCAGTACAAGGTGGGAAGCGACTACAAGGACATCTGCTTCCCCTGCACCAGGGAATCCCGCGAACAGTTCAATGCCGCCGTGATGAAGGCGTATGAGCAGACGCTGACGCAAACCCAACAGCAGGCGGAATCACCTGCCCACCAGCAGACGCAGGCCATGTCCGGACAGTCCATGTAATTCACACACAACAACATTTTTAGGAGGATTTTATCTTATGAAAAAGCTTATCAATACCATCAAGACCGCTGTCACCAACGCCGCCATTGCCGTACACTATAAGGTTCGTTCCATCGTCTCCCACGGCTGTGCGTTCACCCGCCGTGCGCTGGCAGGTAACGCCGGCGAGGGCTACATCGACACCGCCATCAAGATTCTGATCGCCGTCGTGCTGGGCGCTCTCCTGCTGTTCACCCTGTACAAGCTGTTTGGCGATACCGTCCTGCCCAAGCTGGAGCAGTCCATCAACGATATGTTCGGTTACGGCGGCGCGGTCGACCAGCTCGGTTGATCCATGCCGCAGATGATCAGCGGCCTGCTGTTTGCCGGTTCGCTGATTTACGCCGGCGTGACTGATCTGAGCAGCAGAACGGTTCCATACAGCGCGTGTATTCTTCTCGCTCTGGCGGGGCTGATTTCCTTCAGCCCCGCCCATCTTTTGGGACTGCTGCTCGCCGTTCCGTTTTTCCTTGCGTCCGGCTTCGGCAGGGGCGGCGCGGGTGACACTATGCTCATTGCCGCCGCCAGCCTGTCGCTGGGATTTTATCCTGGACTTATGGGTTTGGTCGCCGCGTTGCTTCTTTTCCTGCTGTTCGCACTGACCAACAGGCTTGTCCGTAAAGCGCAAAAACGGGCGCTTCCGAAAAGCTACCCGCTGGCTCCATTTCTTGCGGTCGGCTTCGTTGCCGTATATTTCATGATTTAGGAGGTTCTACTCTATGAGTATTTTCAAAAACCGAACCGTTATCGGCGTCATCTGTATTCTGTTGGCGCTGGTGATCTGCTTTGGCATCACGCCGCTTTTCAATAAAAGCATCAGCCAGAAAACCGAGATCGTCCGGGTAGCGAAGGCTGTCAGCGCCGGCGATCAGGTCACGGCGGATATGGTGCAGACCGTGGAGGTGGGGTCCTACAACCTGCCTGCCAATGTGTATCACGACGCCGCGTCCGTAGTGGGAAAGTACGCCGTGACCGACCTCGCCGCGGGCGATTACATTCTCCCGTCCAAGCTCTCCGACTCGCCCGCCACCGAGAATTCCTATCTTTACACTCTGGACGGAACCAAGCAGGCCATGTCGGTGACCATCAAGAGCTTTGCCACTGGCCTCTCCGGCAAGCTGAAATCCGGGGACATTGTCTCCGTCCTTGTAGCGGACTATCAGGAAACAGGAAAAACCGTTACGCCGCCCGAGCTTCAGTATGTGGAGATCATCAGCGTGACAGCCTCCACCGGCTATGACGCCAACCAGAGTGCCTCTGGAGGCAATGGCGCTGCGGCGCAGGACGAGGAAAAAGAGCTTCCGGCAACCGTCACCGTGCTGGTGCGCCCCGAGCAAGCGCAGGTGCTGGCCGGACTGGAGCAGGACGCCAAGATCCACCTGACGTTGGTCTACCGAGGCACACAGGACAACGCCCAGAAGTTCATCGACACACAGGACGCGCTGATCGAGCAACTCTATCCCAATCCAGAGGCAACGGAAGAACCTTCCGAAAGCGAGGCAGCCGATCCCGCCGATACGACCACTCCGGAAAGCGAGGCGGCAACGGACGATGAACTTTAAGAAAAGCAGTATCTTTCGGCGCGGCGCGGAGGACGAGCCGGAGCAGGAGCCCGTAAGCGGCGGGATTCTTGCCGTCTGGGGTTCTCCCGGCAGCGGGAAAAGCATCACGGCGGTGAAGCTGGCAAAGGCATTGGCCGACAGAAAGAAAAATGTAGTCCTGCTGCTCTGCGATATGACCGCGCCTATGCTGCCCTGCGTCTGCCCGGCCTCGGAGCTGGACTGTGAGCAGTCCCTGGGCGGTATTCTCGCGGTGCCGCATATCAGCGACGCCCTCATCAAAAATCACTGTGTCACCCATAAACGAATGTCGCATCTGACCTTACTCGGCATGAAAAAGGGTGAAAACGAGTACACCTACCCGCCCTATACCGAGCAGCAGGCGACGGAGTTGCTGGACGGGCTGCGGGCGCTTGCTCCCTATGTTGTCGTAGACTGTGGCAGCTACATTGCCAACGACATCCTCTCCGCCGTGGCGCTGATGGAGTCGGACAGCGTTCTGCGTCTGGCCAACTGCGACCTGAAATCCGTCAGCTATTTTTCAAGCCAGCTCCCGCTTCTGAAGGATACCCGATGGGACGCGGACAAGCAGTACAAGGTGGCGAGCAACGTGAAGCCCCAGCAGGCCGCCGAGCACATCGGCAAGGTGCTGGGGAGCGTGGCGTTCAAGCTGCCGTATTCGCAGGAGCTGGAGGAACAGTATCTGGCGGGAACGCTGCTCTCCGACCTCACCATGAAGGACAGCCGCCCGTATAGAAAAGAGCTGGATCGGATTTTGAAGGAGGTGTTCGGATGTTAGGGCAGAAACGCAATGCCTCTCTGTTTGCCGCGCCGGAAGCGCCGCTGGACACAGTAGTTTCCGTTCCTGTCCCCTCGGAGAGCATAGGGGGCACGCGGGGGGAACTGGTTCCCGCCCGCGAGGCGGACAGTGAGAGAATCGAGCCTGCATTTTTCGCAAAAAATGCGTCCGCCTCACATTCTTTGTTTTTCACACCGGAGGATGATTCCCGCGATTTCCCCGATGTGTGCCGGGAGGTGCAGGGCTATATCGCCGCTAACTATTCCAGCCTCATGACGGGCAGCGCCGATAGCCGGGAGCAGATCAAACGGTACACCGCAAAATATATTCAGGATAAGCGCATCGCAGTCAAAGGCATGACGCCGGACGAACTGGTGGAGGCTATCTATGCGGAGATGGCGGAATACGGGTTTCTGACAAAATACATCTTCGGCAAGGGCATCGAGGAAATCGACATCAACTCCTGGCGGGATGTGGAGATCCAGTATTCCGGCGGCCTGTCGGAGAAGCTCAAGGTACATTTCGACTCCCCGGAACACGCGATCAACGTGATCCGCCGTATGCTGCACACCTCCGGCGTGATTCTGGACAACGCCAGCCCCATGGTCACTGGCACACTCAGTCAGAACATCCGCATCGCCGCCCTGAAAACACCCATCGTCGACGAAAATGTGGGCGTGGCGGCCTCCATTCGTATCGTCAATCCGCAGAACATGACCAAGGCCGACTTTGTCAACAGTGGAACGGCCACGGATGAAATGCTGGATTTTCTCGCCGCCTGCCTGCGCTACGGTATCTCCGTCTGCGTGGCGGGAGCCACCAGTTCCGGCAAGACTACGGTGGCGGGCTGGCTGCTGACCACCATCCCGGATAACAAGCGTATCTTCACCATTGAGAACGGCAGCCGCGAGGTGGAGCTGGTGCGGGAGAAGGATGGGCAGGTGGTGAACTCCGTCGTCCACACGCTCACCCGCGATAGCGAAAACGAGCGCCAGCGCATTACACAGATCAATCTGCTGGACATTGCCCTCCGCTTCAACCCCGACCTCATCTTCGTGGGCGAGATGCGCGGCGAAGAAGCAAACGCGGCGCAGGAAGCGGCCCGCACCGGCGTGGGCGTGCTCACCACCATTCACTCCAGCTCCTGCGAAGCCACCTACCGCCGCATGGTTTCCCTGTGCAAACGCGCTATGGATATGTCCGACTCCACCCTCATGGATAATGTGACCGAGGCATATCCGCTGGTGGTATTCTGCAAGCAGCTTGAAAACAAGCAGCGCCGCCTTATGGAGATCATGGAGTGTGAGATCCTGCCGGACGGAACCCGCAAATACAATTCCATCTACCGCTATCACATCACCAAAAATCACTATGAAAACGGCAATTACACCATTGAGGGATACCATGAACGGGACATGGATATCTCCCCAAGCCTGCAGCGGAGGCTGGTGGACAACGGAATGCCGGATACACAGCTGCAATCATTTCTCAGGAAGGAGGCGGAAACCGCTTGACCACTTTACTCTTAGTCGCCTTCGTCGGCATGATCGCCGGCGCTTTTTTGATCCTTCGCATCTCGCCCATGGACTTCACCCAAGGCGTATTCCAACGTCTGACCTCCGCGCCGAAAAGCATCCGCACCGAGATCAACGAGAGCACGCACCGCAGGAAGAAATCCTTTCTGCGACGGGAAATTGAGGATACACAGACCATCCTGAAGGCCACCGGAAAGGAAGCCAGATTCCCGGCGATCTGCGCCGCGTCTTTGCTGCTGTTCGCCATCGGCGCGTCCGCCGCCGTCATTATGGGTAACGTCTTCCTTGTGCCGGTGCTGGCGGCTGGACTCATGTTCATTCCGTTCTGGTATGTAAAGCTGACCGCCGGACACTTCAAAAAGGACGTCGCCTCGGAGCTGGAAACGGCGCTTTCCATCATTACCACGGCCTACCTCCGCAGTGAGGACTTCATCACCGCCGTGGAGGAAAACATCAACTATCTCAACCGCCCGGTGCAGGGCGTCTTCCAGAACTTTCTGAACATCGTTGAGCATATTGACCCGGATGTGGACGCTGCATTGCTGAACCTGCGCGGCTCCATTGACAACGAGGTGTTCCGGGAATGGTGCGACGCGGTGATGGCCTGCCAGTACGACCGGGGTCTTAAAACCACACTGGCACCCATTGTTTCCAAGCTCTCGGATATGCGGATCGTCAACGGCGAGCTGGAAAACCTCGTTTTTGGGCCCCGCAAGGAGTTCATCACCATGGCGGCGCTGGTGGTGCTGAACATTCCTCTGCTCAAGTTCATCAACGCCGACTGGTACGACGCTCTGATGTACACCGTACCCGGCCAGATCGTCCTTGCCGTCTGCGCCGGAGCAATCTTCGTCAGCTTTGCCTTTGTAGTCAAGCTGACCCAGCCCATAGAGTACAGGAGGTGACGGGCGTGACATTTTTATTGTTCCTCTTTGGCACAGCCCTCGCCGCCGGACTGTTTTTCATCGCCGCCGACATCTTAAAGCTGCCGCGTCTGTCCACAGAAAAGGCGCTGCTCTCCGCGGGCAGAGCTGAGCGTAAACAGATGAAGTCGCTGGACGCGCTGTTCCTCGGCTGGGCGATCAAGCTCTCAAGATATATCCACATGGACGAATATAAGCGGTCGCATCTTGCGCGAATGCTAAACGCGGCGGGAATGGACATGACTCCGGAGGTTTTCACGGCCTATACCATCATCAAGCCCTGCGCCATGCTTTTGCTGGCGATCCCGTGCCTGATCGTATTTCCTCTGTTGGCACTGGTGGTCGTAGTGCTTGCCATTCTGACTTATTTCAAGGAGTCCCGCAAGGCGGAGGAAAAGGTATCTGAACGCCGTGACAAGATCGAAGCGGAGCTGCCGCGCTTTGTGGCCACCATTGAGCAGGAGCTTGCGTCCAGCCGTGATGTGCTGACGATCCTCGAAAACTATAAGCATCACGCCGGTGCGGAGTTTGCCGCGGAGTTGGACGTCCTCACGGCGGATATGCGCTCATCCTCATACGAGGCGGCGCTGGTGCGGTTTGAGGGCAGGATCGCCTCGCCCATGCTCTCGGACATTACCCGAGGGCTCATCGGCGTGCTGCGCGGCGACGACGGGCGGCTCTATTTTCAGATGCTCAGCCATGACCTCAAGCAGCAGGAACTTCAGAGGCTTAAGGCCAAGGCGGCGAAAATCCCGCCCAAGATCCGCGTGTTCAGCTTTATCATGCTGGCCTGCTTCATGCTGACCTATATCGTCGTCCTCGCCATGGTCATTCTCGATTCCATGGCGATGCTGTTTTAAGGGGGTGGAGACTGTGACAAAGAAGGAGATCAAGGACGAAATCTTTGAAAGGCTCGAAACCGAGTGGGGCAAATACGAGGATCAGCTTCTCAAACTTTCGCCCGGCCAGCTCATCGGGCGGGCTGAAGAAATCGCGGCCATGAGTTTCTGCCACAATTGGCTGGTCGCGAATGCGTTTAACGGTCAAAACATGGATCAACTCGAATACCTGCTGCGCTTTGAAAAGCCGTTGGCTCTTGTCTGTGAGCAATGGCAGGACGCGCAGAATGTGGATTACAGCGCAGATTTCTCTCGTATTCTGACTGATATCTCTGAGGGTGATTTGGAACAGGACTATCCATTGATGCCGGATTGCCCTTCGCCCGAAAGGGGGCAAACCATGTGCTGAAAAAGCTGAACGCCGGAAAATCCGGAGAGGGCTACATCGACGTGGTGGTTCTGATCCTTTGCGCTATGCTGGTCATCGCCCTTGCGGTCAAGGTGCTGCCGGTCTTTGTGGCAAAGCACAATCTGGACACCTACGCCGCCGAACTGGTGCGGGAAGCCGAGATCACCGGGCAGGTAGGCAGTGAAACCAGCATCAGAGCCACAATTCTATCGGAACGACTCGGCATCTCTCCGGACATTGCATGGTCGAGAACCGGACACATCCAGCTCAATGAGGAAGTGACCGTCACCGTTACGTTAAATATGGACATCGGTTTCGGCGGCATCGGAGCCTTCCCCGTGGAGCTGGTGGCGCAGGCAACGGGCAAAAGCGAGGTGTATTGGAAATGAGCAAGGTCACGCCATATCCGCTTCGCATTGTCAAGTGCGCCAGAGGCTTGATCCACAAGTCAAAAAAGCAACTGCCTCAAAAGAGCGACCGTAAGCACACGCTGCTGAAAGGCAGCCGCGGCGATGGTTTCCCGCTGACCATTGCCGTGACGCTTTGCCTTCTGCTCATTTTCTGCGGCATCTCCGAGTATTTTCGCGTGACCATCATCGCCCAGGGCGTCCGCGACGCCGTGCAGGAGTCGGTCATCAGTACCATCAACGATAACTTCGACGATGTCTACCACGCCGTGCGGGAGGGCTATGCCGCGGGATACTCGCCCACCGAGGATGGGGCATGGGAAGAAAGCATCGACACCGGCAACATCTACGCTCAGCTTGCGGCAACGCTTGGCTTGACCTCCACCGGAAGCGGCTACGCCAGCTATGCCGGGGACGAATTGGAATACACGATTTCGGAGCTTGCCGTGACGCTCTCCAATAACGGCCTTGCCAGTGGAGAGAGCGAGGGCTATCTGGCAAACGCAACGCTGGTTCTGGAGATCCCAACCGGCTTTGCGAGACGGATTCTGCCGCCCGTTCGGATGCTGCTTCGGGTGCAGGCAAAATACATTCCAAAGTTCTAAAAAACTTTGCAAATTCAATAGACTTCCGCACTCTTCTGTGGTAGGGTGCGAATTAGAGGGATATCCACAGAGAAACAAAAAAGGAGGCAAAACTCTATGAAAGATAAGACGAAAAGGACGCTGCTGGTCGTGCCAGGCGTGGTCGTATGCGTGGCGCTGACCGTGGTGATCGCCAGCCGATTCAACCGTCCGGCTGCCGTCGATTCCGCGCCGGAAAGCTCACAGTCCTCAGAAGCGCAGCCACAGGTGGAGATCAAGACGCCGGATATTAGCACCTCAACTACAGCCGACACCGGCACAACCGCCGACCCAGGCGCCGGCGCGGACAGCTCCGGTACAGAGCAGACCATTCAGGCCGATCCCGTGAAGCCCGACGCGCCGGCAGCCCCGTCAACTGTGGCAGAGAATCACACCGCCGAGGATGTGCCGGAGGCGGACCGTAATGCGGAAACGCCGCCCACCTACACCAAAGAGCAAACCACGGTGACAGAACCAACTGATCCGCAGGGTGGCGAGGGATACCTGCCGGGCTTCGGATACATCGAAAGCAGCGGTGAGGGCACAGCGACTGTCAACGAGGATATGTATGAAAACGGCAACAAAGTTGGAATCATGGACTGACTGCACACAGATCGATATACAAAAAGGAGCGTATCCGAAAGGATGCGCTCCTTGCTATTTAAGGAGGTGGTCAATTGAAAAGGCTTCTTACAGCAATGCTTTGCTTTGTCATGCTTCTCGGCACGGCGGTTCCCGCTTTCGCCACAGGTGATCCCAACATTGACACCGGCGGTGGAGGACTTGGCAATGGCTCGGAAGGCAATATCTGGTACGGAGATTCCGGTGTCAGAGTGACTATTGTAAATGCGGAAAGTCGTTCTTCGGTTTCGTCATCCGTGGATTACATTAAACCGCCGGAATACGTTTTGGCGTGGAATAAAACAAATATTTATCACTTCGGCAAAGTGTGCAAGCTGGAGTATAACGCAGGAGCATCGCTTTCCCCTGTTAGAGGTAACTACAACTACATTATTCCCTCGCAGACACTTCCAAAAATTATTGCAACCAATAGCGGCACAGGAAGTATTGCCGCCATTAAGAGCTATTTCTGCGACGAACAGATTCTGCGCGCAATATGCTCAGACATAGGCTTTGAATACGATGAACTCATCAGCGGCGACTATAAGCTAATCATTGAACCGTTGGCTGCGTATCTATATAATGGCGTTCCTTTGGTCACAACAGCAACAGAAGCTGCGCTATATGACCAGCAGGTAAACGGCGGTCTCCGGAGCTGGATGGGTTCGCTTACCCATAAGAACCTGCCGCTGGCGATCTTCCTTGAAACCTCCGACCTCGGCTACCCTGCATGGAGTGGCAACACCTCGCAGAAAGTCAGCGATGCGGATATCATCTCGTCCCTCGGGATCGGAATCGTCCGTTTTACAGACGCACCAGATCCATACGTCCCGAACGAGTTTGACTATGAATATCGTGTGGACACCGACGTCATTACCTCCGTGGAGGTCAGTGGCGGCCAGTCAGACCCGGACAACCCCACGACTGTGCAGTTTGTTATAGAGGGAACAACTTATTCAGTCAGCAATGTCTTTTACCCGGACGGCGACAGCCAACTTGTATGGGTGAAGTGGCATACGCCGGATGAGCCCTGCGTGATTACTATCCGCGTCAGCACATCCGGCACGGGTTGGGTGCAGAGCACGGTTAACTGCAACATTATTGATCTTGACGGGAACGATCCGCCCAATCCCATCGCAACAGATCGCAACAATGCCTATACCGCCAGCCCAACGTCGACCAATGCAGAGGCCGCCTCGGCAAGCTGGGGCATCTGGTCACCTCGCTGGCACGAAAATTGGGAGTGGGTTGCTGTATGGGTAAAGTGCTGGCACACAGACCATTGGACTGATGCGGATGGAAAGAGTCACAGCGACAGTTGGTATCATTGGGTGGACAACGGTTATTGGGAGGATCACGGCTGGTGGGACTTTGACTGGAATGGCTACTCTGCCAGCTTGTCTGCCACGATGAGCATTGTTCCGGATGACAAATCTCCCACAGCAACCTCGAATACGCTGAAAAGCGGCTATGGCGTTCAGGAAAGTGTTGCGGCCAACGTCTATACCAATCAGTCCTCCGCCGTAACCGCTGCGCAGAACGCCGTGACCTACTTCCCGGAGTTTGCTTACGAAACCTATTGGCGGCTCCTGGACCCAACGGTCTCAGGAAGAACATCCTCCTTTCAGTTCCGTCAAAACCCGTATTCAACCTATAACCGGCGAACCCATTTCACACCCATCTGGTTCCCGGATGGAGCCTATACGCCCTACACTTGGCTTCTCGACTGCTGGACGCCTGCCGGGATGCTCAGCGTGAACCTCACTGACAGCGTCACCATCCGGGGCAATCTTTGGGAGGAATGGCACATTGCCCCCGCAAAACCGTAAAAGGAACAACAAGGCCGCCGGGCAATCTGCCCGGCGGCTCATTTTAAGAAAGGTGGAAACCGAATGAAAAACAAGAAACTGCTGGCTATGCTCTGTGTGACCCTCCTCCTCGTCTGTTGCATGGCAACGCCCGCCTTCGCCGCAGGCGATGTGGCGGGCGCCATTGAGGGCACATGGAACGACGCCTCCGGCCAGATCAAAACGGTGGTCAATAATGTGGTATTCCCAGCCATCGACCTGATCCTCGCCGTGTTCTTCTTCGCCAAACTTGGCATGGCGTACTTTGATTATCGGAAGCACGGTCAGTTTGAATGGAGCGGCCCGGCAATCCTGTTCGCCTGCCTCGTGTTCACGCTGACAGCCCCGCTGTATGTGTGGACGATCCTCGGAATGTAAAACCGCAAAAGAGACGGACAAAGCGTCCGTCTCTTTTCCTATAGCACATCGTTTAGAATGCGCCTCTGTATATCTTCAATTTTAGTGTAAATCAACTTGATGGTTCGCTCAAATTCTTCATCGCTTTTGCCAGTGGGATCGTCCAGCCCCCAATCCTCCCGATATCTGCATGGCAAGAAAGGACATGCCACATTGCAGCCCATTGTCACCACAATATCTACAGGTGGAATGTCCTCAAGTAGTTTACTGCGTTGAGTCTGCTCCATATCGATACCGTAAAGCTGTTTCATCAGCCGCACGGCGTCCTGATTGATTTGCGGTTTTGTTTCCGTTCCGGCAGAGTAGCTTTCAAACGCATTGGCGGCAAGATGCTTGCCCAGTGCTTCGGCAATTTGACTGCGGCAGGAGTTGTGAACGCAGATAAAGGCTACCTTGGGTCTACTCATGCCGGAAACCATCCTTTCGTCTTGTTTGCAATTTTTACGAGCAGCAGCATCACCGGCACCTCGGTCAGCGCGCCCACCACTGTGGCAAGAGCCGCCGGGGAGGTCGTGCCGAACAGGGCAATCGCCACGGCCACCGCCAGCTCAAAAAAGTTGGATGCACCGATCATTCCGGCAGGAGCCGCAATATCATGAGGCAGCTTCAGCCATTTGCAGGCAAAATAAGCGATAAAAAAGATGAGGAATGTCTGGAGTACCAGCGGTACGGCAATCAGCAGGATGTGCAGCGGATTACTCAAAATCACATCGCCTTGGAACGAAAACAGCAGCACCAAGGTAAGCAGCAAGCCCACGCTGGTGGCATTGTCAAATTTATGGACAAAGGTGTTTTCAAAATAATCTGCGCCCTTGTGCTTTGTAACCAACACACGGGTCAAGATGCCTCCTGCCAGCGGAATGACCACAAACAAAATTACTGACAAAAACAGCGTATCCCACGGTACGGATACCTTAGAAACGCCCAGCAGGAACTTCACGATTGGCACAAAGGCAACGAGGATAATCAAATCGTTGGTTGCCACCTGCACCACGGTGTACGCAGGATTGCCTTTGGTAAGAGTGCTCCAGACGAACACCATTGCCGTACAGGGGGCAGCGCCCAAGAGGACGGCTCCCGCCAGATATTCCTTAGCAAGGTCGGGCGCAATCAACCCCTTGAACACCACATAGAAAAATAGAGACGCGATGCCGTACATGGTGAAGGGCTTAATCAGCCAGTTGGTAACCCATGTAACAAACAGCCCTTTTGGATTTTTGCCTACATTTTTGACGCTCTGAAAATCAACCTTCATCATCATAGGATAAATCATCACCCAAATGAGGATGGCAACAGGAATCGAAACTCTGGCATATTCAAAGCGTCCCAAGAATGCAGGAACAGCAGAGAGAAACTTGCCAATCAGAACGCCCGCTGCCATGCAAAGGGCAACCCAAACCGTCAGATATTTTTGAAAGAAGCCAATGCCTTGTGATTGTTCCTTTGCCATAGCATTACCCCCGTACCTTTTGCAGAATTTTCACGACCTCGTCCTTTTTCAGAACCTTGCCAAAGGAAACCACCTTGCCGTCTACCACCAGAGCAGGGGTAGTCATCACGCCGTAAGCGGCAATCTGTGTAAAGTCCGTCACATGGTCAATAGCATCACTCATGCCAAGCTCCTTGAGGGCTTCCGCCGTAGCGGCCTCCAGTGCATTGCATTTAGCACAGCCGGAGCCAAGCACCTTGACAGCAGAACCGCTGACCTTTGCTTTTTCAGCCTCGGCCATGGTTTCTGCATTGCAATTTCCGCCACAGCAGCAGCCGGACGATTTTGCTTTTTCTGCTTCTTCAGCAGCTTTCTTTGCGGCAATGTCAGAGGGCTTACACATTCCACCGCAGTCACACTGTGCCAATTCTTCCTCGGTGTTTTTCTTCTTACCAAAACCAAACAATGCCATAATTCATATCCTCCTAAAATTTGTTGTTAAAAGCCTAAATAGAACAAGTAGAAACCGATGAGCAGGATCAAACTGCCCATGACGATTTTCAAAACGGTGCTTGCTTTGCCATATTTCTCGCTTTGGGAAAGCTTTTGCACAAAGCCAATGGACGTTCCTGCGATGACTGCGAGAATGCCGTGCCCAATGGAGTAAAGTAATAGCAGCAGAATGCCCCATGCAAGGCTGCCTTTTCCGGCGACAATGGCGAGGAGCGCAATTAAAACCGGTGTGGAGCAGGGCGAGGAAAACACACCACCCAAAATACCGGCAAGGAATGCTCCGGCAAATCCCTTTTTCGTATTCTTTGCAATCAGATAGCTGGAGGGAATGATTTCAAAAATCCCCCATGTTTGCAGTGCCATCAAAACCATAAGAACACCAAGGGCAATGTACCACCAACTTGCGGAGGTACCCATCAAACTGCCTGCTGTGGCGGCAATCACGCCCAGCACGGTAAAGGTTACTGCTGAGCCAAGGGCAAAGGTGAGCGACAAACGCAGTGCCTTTTTGGTATCTCGTGCGCCGGTGCCGCCCACATAGCCGATTACCAGCGGAATGCTGCTGAGAGAACATGGAGTAAAGGAGGTCAGCACACCCGCAAGCAGAGCCAACAGCGGCGCAACCCAGAGGTTTTCCAACATCAGCTTTGAAATGCTTTCCAACAGGGCGGTCATTCCACTACCCCCATGTCGGACAGAATCAGCCGCATTTGCTCCTCCGTCAGTCCACCTTGATGCACCGTGAAGGCAAGCTCACCGGTGTCCTTGTAAGTGTACTGGGTCAGCTCAATTTGTGAAGCTACATTCTCGCTGGGAGCATAAGGCGTTCCGTCTGCGGCGATCAGGACCTGCGTCGGAATAACCTGCACAGGAAAATCCTTTGCCGCATCGGTATTTTTCCACACATCCACAAATTTGATGATGGCTTTGCCCTGCATTTGGGCATTCATCGTTTGCAGCACCGGAGCCATCTCTTTGCAGGGAATACAGGAGTCCGAACCAAAATCAATAATGAGCGGCAGACCATAAGCGGTCAGTGCTTCTAAATCCACAGCGTTTGTTTCCAACAGAAAATCCGTGTCGTTGTTAGGCTGAACCAGCTCAGCGGCACCACCGCTTGGAGCATGCAGTGCAAGCGGCTCGACGGGCTTGTTTTTTACTGCCCATATTCCAGCTATCACAGCGACGATAAGAACGGGAACCACAATTTTCAATATTTTTTGTTTGTTCACCGGCAGTTTCCTCCGCAACAGTAACTGTCCTTTGCTGTTTTTCCAGCGAAAAAGTTCTTGAGATTTTCCGGCAGTGCATAGTCACCGCAGCCGCAGCCGGACGATTCCCAGCCAAGTGCAGTTTTCAAAATCTGTTCTGCAAGCATGGCTTTTGGCGGCACTTCATAGGTCTGCCCTTTGTAGGCGAAGGTGCGGCAGGTCACATCTGTTCCGCTGATTTCACTGCAACAGCCACAGGCATTTTCCTGCACCGATTCACAAATATCCTGTCCATTTACTCGGATTGTGGGCGAGGCCAAGAAGCGGTATTCCTTTGCCAATTCTTCGCTGGAGATTTCTACTTTCTCCAGCTTGGTATGGTATCCGGCGGTTTCAAGAGCAGGCGAAATGGTAAGAAGCACTTCCTCCAGCACTGCATCCGCACCGATGCAGCGGTCGCAAGTGGAAAGATCAAGATAGAGGTATTGAATTAAAACCACTTTTGCATCGTTTTCGCCGGCTTCACCACAGCAGCAAGGGACGCTTTCAGTTTCGCCTTTTTCTCCATTTGGAGGAATCCAGCCGGTGTCATCCCCCACATAGTTGATGGCTCCCACAGGGCACTTGTTGCCACAGCCGTGGCAATGGTCAATGCAGCGTTCGGGAGAAACCACCACAGGGGATGGTGCTTTGTCTTTATCATAAACCCCATGAGGACAAAAACTCACACAGGTGCCGCACTCTATACAAGAACAGTAATCAATCACAGGATACCAGCTTTTAGCCATTTCTCTCCCTCCTTTTTATACCAGCAGATACTGGAAAATATTAAATAGATAGCCAACAATGATGATGCCGATGGTACAGATTGCTACAAACAGCCCCAACAGTTTTGGCTTTACCGCCTTGCGCAGCATAATGATGGAGGGCAGCGAAAGTGTGGTGACTGCCATCATAAAGGAGAGCACCGTGCCAAGCTGTGCGCCCTTGAACAGCAGCGCCTCGGCAACCGGAATCGTACCAAAAATGTCGGCATACATGGGAACGCCCAGTAGAGTTGCCAGCACCACACCAAAGGGATTGTTGCTGCCCAGCACCATCTCAATCCAGCTTTCGGGAATCCAGTTGTGAATGAGCGCGCCGATGCCAACGCCCACAAGAATATACGGAAACACTTTTTTGAAAGTGGATACAACCTGATCCTTGGCGTAAAGGATTCGCTCTTTCTTCGTAAGGTCGGGTGATTCGATGTCCACGCTGCTGGCGCTACGGATGAATTCTTCCACCTGATTTTCCATGTGCAGCTCTTCAATCAGCGTACCGCCGACAACAGCGATAATCAGCCCCACCACCACATAAACGATGGCGACCTTTGCGCCAAAGATACTCATCAGCAGGACGAGAGAACCGAGATCAACCATGGGCGAGGAAATCAAAAAGGAGAAGGTCACGCCCAGCGGCAGCCCCGCACTGGTGAAGCCGATAAACAGCGGAATGGACGAACAGGAGCAAAAAGGAGTCACCGTACCCAGCAGTGCCGCCATGATATTGGCCCACACGCCATGAAAACGGCTCATGATTTTTTTGCTGCGTTCCGGTGGAAAGTAGCTCTGAATGTACGAGATGATGAAAATGAGCACGCAGAGCAGCACGGTGATTTTCAGCACATCGTAGATGAAAAATTGAATGCTGCCGCCAATTCGCCCGGTCACATCAAGACCGAACAGCGAGAGCAGGTTGCCAATTACGGCATTCAGCCATTTCATTCCAAGCACTTGGTCTTGAAAGAACAGCCATATGGTTTGCAGAATTTCCATAATGGAATTGACCTCTCTTTCCTAAATCACATAGTCATATCAAAAAAAGTTGATGCATTGTGTCAAGTAAAAGCCATCTCTCATCAGATGGCTTTTATTTATTGCAGCAGCTTGTATCCTCTGCTGTGCCATAGGGGGTCGTAATTGCTTTCAGTAACTGGATAGCGTCTTGACTACCTTGTTCGCTGATTTTGTAGTGTGTCCATTTTCCTTCCTGTCGGCTCTCTACAATGCCGGATTCACACAATATCTTCATGTGGTAGGACAGCCCGGATTGCCCGATTTCAAGATCATCCAAAAGCACACAGGCGCACTTTTCGCCGCTGCGGAGCAGCTCCAAAATCGCCAGCCGCTTTTCATCACAAAACGCCTTAAATACCTTGGCGTTTTTCTCTGGAGTAAGTTCCAACGCTCATCGCCTCACATCAAAATATCTTGATGCGATATAGTATATGCGCCAAATCAAAAAATGTCAATATGAAAGGATGTGTTTCCTTATGAAAATTAAAATTCGCTCACCGCCTTTATGCGAGCATTGACTGGACAATCCTTGGGATGTGATGTACTCTCCCAGACTGCTGACAAGAAGCAGCAATCAGTGCGGCGTTTTGATGCTTTACAAACCATCTGTGATTGTTGCAGCGATGGTGTTCACAATTGTCCTAAAGGCAGATGTGGCCGACTAACCGCAAAGCAGCTACAGTGTTTCAAAATTGATGTTACTTGGATCGGACAGATAAGGGGCATATGACCGGTACTGCTGATGGGAGGCCATTCTGTTATTCCCTCTACGATACCAAGGAAAACGACCTTCAACATTTCCATTAGATCAAGATTCATAATGCTAATCTCCACATTAGTTTTCATATTATCAAGCTGATGACATTCTCATTATACAAAAGGAACTGTGTGCTGTCCACCGTCTTCCCGAAAGGCAATTTTGAATGAGAAAGCAAAAAGAAGCACAGGGCAGCTCGCCGCGGCCCTGTGCTTCTCCCTTTTTTAGAAGTTAAATTCGCTGTCCCAATCAAAGTCGCCGCTGCCCTCTACATTTTTGGGCCAATGGCTACACCATTCCGGAACCTGCGGCTCTTCCACGCGGTCGAGGCTTGGCGTGTAGGGCTTAATGTCCAACACTGGGCTTTGGTCGGCAGCGTCCGTATAGGCAAGTCCGATGATGCCATTTTCTGCATCTATGAAGGTGGCATAAGCACAGGATAGTGCAATGGGATTGGGGCGCTGGGGGGAGCGCGTGGCAAACGTACCCATCCTGCCCGGCCCATGCGTATAGGGCTTCGCTTCCGACAAAACAGCTCTGTCGGTCTCGTTGTCACAGCGGTCAAACCACCAAAGGACGTTCACATAAGAAAAGCCGCCCAACCCGATGAGCGCCTCTTTATATTCGGGCAATAGTTCTATACGAAACCCTTCTTCATCAGCGCGGATTGAGCCGATTTGTTTTACTTTGAAATTGTGATCCATAAAGAATCCTCCTTGCAATCAGATTTTTTACGGTACCGTTGATTCCAGTATACCAATGTGTTTTTATACTACAAGCCCTTTTTAAGGGAATTTTGATCCATTACAGTAATGCTTTGGGCAACGCTCGGAAAGAGAGGTCACTACAGATGAGTCATATAACCTTAACCATCCGCAACGGCGACACGCAGGAGTTGTCCCTGCCGCTGCGCGCGGAGGAATATCTAAAAAGGCCCGCACCGTATTTTCTCGCCTATGGCACGGCGGAGGTGTCCTTCGACACGCCGGACGAGGCACTCAATCAGGCGCTGTCGGGCAATATGCCGCAGGAAGCCAACATCAAGGAGCTGAGTCTGCTGGCATACATCCTCGGCAAAAAGGACGACGAATGGCTGGCGCAGCTCCAAGAAAAGCTGCCGGAAAATCCAGACAGCATAGCTGAGCTTCTCGAAAGCGCTTATTCAGCCCATGACTGGAACAACCTAATGGAGCGATACACGCGAAAGATGAATCAGGACGTGGATACCCAGCGCATGACGGGAGGGCAGCTCTTTGACGCCGTCATGGCGCGTGCCAGAGAAAACGGCGATCTTGTCCGGTTTGACGCCATCAACGAATATGTGCTGGCAGAGGACTGTGAAAAGGGCAAGCTGTGCAGCTATGAGTTTGATCTGCTCCCCGCCATTGACTTCGGCGGCTCGGAGGGCATCTACATCGACTGCTCTCTTCAAGGCGAGTTCGACGAGAGCGGACGCAAATCCCTGCATATCGGCACGATCAAAACGCTCGATACCGATCTCGCCGCCTGCAAGGTCATGGGTGAGTTGTGCGGCGCACTTATGTATCACGAAAGCAAATTCGTTAACGATAATTTGTATCTGTTCGATTCCAATGCATCCATAGAGCGGATGCTCACAAAGCCGCTGACACTGGAGCAGACATCCAGTGACGCACCGGAAATAACTTGCCAGCAGATGTGAACGGAGGCAGCGAAAGCGAGGTGATTTAGCAATTGTTTATTTGGGATTTTCTTTTAGGCGACGTGATGAATCAGATCATCGACTGGGTCTATGGTCAGGTGGTGGGCTTTCTGGGCGACTTCTTTGCCCAGATGGGCAACATGGGCGTGGAGCTGTTCGAGATGAGCTGGGTGCAGAGCATTGTACTGTTCTTCTCCTATCTTGGCTGGACGCTCTTCGCTGTCGGCCTCGTGGTCTCCGCGTTTGAATGCGGAATCGATTATCAGAACGGGCGCGGCAGCGTGAAGGACTCGCTGCTCAGTGCGCTCAAGGGCTTTCTTGCCGTGGGACTGTTTACCACCGTGCCCGTGAAGCTGTTCGAGCTGTCAGTCAACCTGCAGGCCAGCCTGACCAGCGGCATCACTGGCTACGGCAGCGGCATCGACACGCTGGCAACCGGCATCATCGACAGTCTGAACACGGCGGGGTCGCTGGACGCGGCCTCCAATGCCGGGATCTTTGGCGGACTGGGAGCCATCACAAGCCCCATCATGCTGCTCTTTATCATCATCATGATGGGTTACGCCGTGATCAAGGTGTTTTTCAGCAATCTCAAGCGCGGCGGCATCCTGCTCATTCAGATCTCCGTGGGCTCGCTGTATATGTTCAGCGTTCCCCGTGGGTACATGGACGGCTTTGTGCAGTGGTGCAAGCAGATCATCGGCCTGTGCCTGACCACTTTTTTGCAGGCAACGATCCTGACTGCAGGGCTGATGGTCATTCCCGACCACTGCCTGTTGGGGCTTGGACTGATGCTTTCTGCCGGAGAGGTGCCCCGCATCTGCGGCGCGTTTGGGCTGGACACCAGCACCCGCGCCAATATCATGAGCGCCGTCTATACGGCACAGGCGGCGGTGAATACCACCCGCACCATTGTGCAGGCGGCACCGAAATAAGAAACGGAGGCTTTATGAAACTGATTTATGTGGCGTCCCCCTACGCCGGGGACATCGAAAGGAATACGGAATTTGCCAGGGAAGCGTGCCAATTCGTGAAAAACGAAGGGCACGCTTTTTTCGCGCCCCATCTGCTCTATCCGCAGGTGCTGAAAGAGAATGACCCCGTCGACCGGCAGCTTGGTCTTGCCATGGGAAAGGAGATGCTCGCCAAATGCGACGAGCTGTGGGCGTTCGGAGACTTCCTCTCGCCAGGTATGGCGGGCGAAGTTGAGCTTGCGGAGCAGCGCGGCATTCCCGTGCGGTATATCACAGTGCAGGAGATGGAGAATACAGAGAGGCCGTTTGCGGAAATGCATCCCTTCTGCTCCATGCGGTTATAAGCCATGCTGACCATGGGGAGCCTTTTCGATGGGATCGGGGGCTTCCCGCTGGCGGCAGTCCGCAATGGCGTCACGCCTGTATGGGCAAGCGAGATCGAAACCTTTCCCATCGAGGTCACAAAAGAGCGATTCCCCGATATGATTCACGTCGGGGATATCACAAAGCTGAATGGCGCGACACTGCCGCCCGTGGACGTCATCTGCGGCGGCAGCCCGTGTCAGGATTTATCCGTTGCCGGAGCGAGAGCCGGGCTTGCCGGCGCGCGCTCCGGCCTTTTTATGGAACAGGTACGCATCGTCAGGGAGATGAGAAATGCAGACAAACGAAACGGTCGAACAGCTCACCTTATTCGGCCAAGATTTATGGTGTGGGAAAACGTGCCCGGAGCTTTCTCCAGTGCAGACAGTGAGGACTTCCGAGCGGTCATCGAAGAAACCCTCCGAATTGCGGACAGCGGACTATCTGTTCCTCGACCTCCGTCCGGGCGGTGGGAATCTGCTGGGGCCGTGCTGGGAGAAGAATTCTCCCTTGCTTGGCGCGTTCTGGATGCTCAATACTGGGGCGTCGCCCAAAGACGCCGTCGAATCTTCCTTGTCGCGGATTTTGCAGGCGGAAGTGCCCCAGCGATATTATTTGAGCAAGACCGCCTGCTTGGGGATACTGCGTCGAGCGCAGGAGCGCGGTAAGGAACTTCCGGCGCAGCTTAAAGCGGCGCTGGAGGTGCAGGCGGGAATCAGCCGTGAACAGCCTGCCAACCTCCCGATTGCTTTTGCGGCGAATCAACGTGATGAGGTGCGTGACCTGCACGATGTGGCCGGAGCCTTGGGCGCACAGCCGGGGATGAAGCAACAGACATTTGTTGCAGGCGTTGTCACCAAGGGCAACGGAGACTGTTTCCTCTCGCCGGAAAAGCATACCGCGCTTTCTCAGGGCGGAGGGCAAGCCGGTCAGGGGTATCCCTGCGTGATGACCGCGGGCTTCTGCGCCGGTGCCGGACCATCTGCCGGAACCATCGGGTATCAGGAGGAACGAGCGCCAACGCTGAAAGCTTCAGCCAGCGGAAACATGATGCCCTCCATCCTGTGCCTCAACGATCAGGGCGGGGCGCAGATGCATTGTACCGAGGACAGAACCGGAACCCTGCGGGCGCAGGAGCATGGGCATCAGCCTCTCGTCTTTACGAATCATGCGCAGGATTCCAGATTTGCAGGGCCGGTGGATGTGGCGCAGACCGTATCAGCAACTTTTGGAATGGGAGGCGGAAATACGCCGCTTGTCTCACAGGGGCCGGAGGCTTTCTGCATTGCCGGAAATATCATCGACCGTCAGGTCAAAAACGGCGGCAACGGTCTCGGGTGTCAGGCGGATATTTCATATACGCTTACCGCCACAGATCATTTATCTGGATGTCCGGATAAATGATCTAATCCCGAGGGTTGACTTATCCCGATGTTGTCAGGTAAGGGCGGAGCTACTTGTTGAGAATCAAGTATGTGTTTTTCCGTTGTCATCATAAAACCTCCAGATAATAATATTAAAAGTGGTCGGG